>Ga0209489_100629_pt1 | contig 68542 bp, 49 predicted proteins | sample SiratrowhiteBW_FD_187527 | JGI IMG/M metagenome (GOLD analysis project Ga0209489, IMG submission 187527) | Root nodule microbial communities of legume samples collected from California, USA - Siratro white BW (SPAdes) (version 2) | ecosystem: Host-associated > Plants > Roots > Nodule | place... | reverse complement strand
ATATATATATATATATATATATATATATATATATATATATATATATATATTTATATTTGTTATACATAATTGATTTTTTTTTTTTACTTTTCTCTTGTTAAGTTTTACTTTGTGAGCAGTTCAACAACATAATAGATACTTAACCTTATTTCCTTTTGTTAGTTTTGTAGAAATTTTTGAAATATTATCAATAATATTTTCATATTTAAGATTTACTGGGTATATACTTATTATTTTGTTTTTAATTGAGAAATATATACATAATAGATATTTTTTTTTATTTGTAACTTCACTTTTTTTTTCTTGTTATTTTTACTTGTTATTTTTATAATTAAAACGTATAGTTTCTCGTACTTTGTCTGTCTATTTTTAGGTAAAGTGGTATCTACTGTTTTTAATTGTATCATCACAGTTTACAATTTACATATTAAAGTGCATATATTAGAAAATTTTCTCCATAATCTTTTTAAAAAACTAAAAAATAAGAAATTTTTTATAAGTTAAAATTAGTTTATGGATAATTTAATTTTTAAAATTATTTATATAATTTCTCCAATTTTTTTAATTGATTTTAATTTCTAATTTTTCAGCATAATTTCTCTTAAATATTTTTTTAAGAAGAAACTCGTGTTTGTTTAATAAATAAGTGAAATTATAATAATACAGATTGAACAAATATGTCACTGTTTTCCTTAATTGTAAGTGAGGCAATATTTTATTTTTCGGACATTAAATAGTTTCTATTAATAAAGTGTAGTTATTATGTGAAATCATCATTTAACATGTGAACTTATTAAAAGAATATATATATATATATATATATATATATATATATATATATATATATATATAAAACGTAATAAATATACCTTTTACAACAAATATATGTCGATGAAATAAGATAATAAGATATAAAAAATAATATGATAATATTTCAATAAATTATAATTCAAAATATGTTTTATCATAAACTAACATTTAATCTATAAAAAAAAATATCAGTGATATGATAGAAATAAAACTCACTTTCTTATGTAAAGTTTCCTCTATCTCCTGTAGAAAGTGTTACTACAATAAATATCTTCTACTTTTTATCACTTAAAATCTTATCATGTGACTAGTTAATGAGTAAAACATATTATAGATCATTTTTCTTCAATAAATTTCGTGTCTAATATGTTTATAGATTAATATACTATAAATATATTTTTTTAAAATATTTATTAATTAATATTATAATATCCCATGATTTCTTATGAAGGAGTAGATCGAGTGAAGATCAAGTGTTATTTTAAACCAGCATATTCCACCATTTATAAAAGTCACCAAACAATCAATTACATTAATTATTTCTAATAATCAAACTTTATTAATATTTAATTTGACACAAACATATGTAAGAGGGAATCAAAATATACAATAACAATTGATTTTTGAAATGATTTAGCAAAAGAAATTAAGATTTATAAAAAAATATTATTTATCTATATATCTATCTTAAAATAAATGTTAGAGATAAAAAAATAATGATATCAAATTTTAAAGGAATAAAAAAAATAACATGTGAAAGAACTACATTCATTTTATTTTACAAGGACTAAAACAATAATTTTAAATTAAAAAAATAAACAAAAGATAAATTGATTGGAACAAAATTGAAAATTCACTTATTTTAGGGGAAGTAAAATTATATTTAAGTTTAAAATAAAATAATAAATCATTTTGTGTTTTATTATGAAATTGTAACAAAGACACTCCAGTGTTGTGTTTGTGTTGAACATCGAAACACTCTGCACAACGCTTTGTCTTTCTCCGCCGTTTGCTTCCACCAAATCAGATCAAAAGGTGAGTCTCACGCGCTGTGTTTGCGTTTTTCGTTCTCTTGATCTTAAGTTTCGAACTCCTTGTTCGTTTTGTGTTTGATGCATGAAATAGGATGTTTACAGGAAATTGTTTCAATTTCACTTTTTTTTTCTGTTCTGTTATTAATTGAGGATTTAGGTCATTTTATTCAGCATTCTCTCTGATATTAGTTGAGGACATTGTTGGTTGTTATGTTTAGATTTAGCAGTGTTCGCAGCTGGAACAGAAAGAGGCAATGAAGATTGATTTGGCGCATTTTATTTGATTTTTTTTTTACTTGAATTGGGTTTTATGGGTTTTAGGGTTACTCACAGGGAGATGAATTATTGAGCCATGCTGCATCGTTACATTTCAGGAACTTTTGCGTTGTCATTATTGGCACCACGTTGTAAACCCAAAGCATTGGAAGAACATAATGGCCTTATGAAGACTGTAGAAGTAAGCTCCTGTGAAGTGACATTGTCTCTATGACAATTATAGTGGAAAGTAAGAATCCATCCTCTCTGTGAGTCTGTTCTCTGTTATATAGACCGACAAAGATATTTTCATTTCCTGTTGTTCCCTCTTTTTTCTTTGTCATCTAAGTTCTAGTGAGTTTTGGTAATCCCATCACTATTCCTTATTTCTTTTTTTTTTTTGTTTTCCCTTTTTTTTTTTTTTTTTTTTTTTTTTTTTCTCATTCTTTGTTTTTTGTTGTTATTGACTTGTGTGTTTTGTTTACATCTTTGGTTTTGTAGTTTTATTTTATTTTTGATCAGTTATATATGTGTAGTACAAGTTATTCAACTTGTATTCATAATCTTCAAAACAATGGTCATCTTGGTATGCGCTATTGGAGCTAGCTGCTCCTTACTGCTGTTTGGAATTGATAACTATGGTGCTGAGCATAAGAAAAAAATTGTTTTTTTTTTCTTTGTCAGGATGATTGAATTCTCCATAAGCAATGTCAGATATACTTACGTGCATGATCAGAAATATTCCTCTGAAGTTGTTGACATACACCATATAATTTCGAGGAGGAGTAATGCAAGATATTTTTTTGTGTATGCCACAACACTTCTTCTATTAGCATGTGCCTTGTATCTGTATGTTCATAAGGTATCTCTTCCAACTGTTTGTTTTTCAATGACTTAAGGATTTCAAATATTTTGGTTTTTACCTTTACTTCATTACATTTCTTCTATTACCAGGAAAAATCAATTAGTCTTGTGTATTGCAGCTTTCTTTTTGACATATTTCTTGTGAAGTCATTACTTGGGAAGCCAATCAAGAAAGGTGAGGACCGTCCTAGCAGGGATTTGTATGATGAAAGATTAACTGTTATTTTCATTTTAACTTGGAATGGGAAATATATTCATTTAATGCATGTTTTAATTTTAAAACATTATTTTGTCATTTTCACATTGTTTGTAATTTTGAGTGCAGAATCTGTTGTGATTATTCCGGCTTTTGGAGTACAACTTGAGACTCATTATGTGAGGTAATGCTTTTTTGTTGATTGGTTTTCAGTTAACATTCAACATTAATTCAGAGCCCCTGTAAAGCCTAATGTATGAATGCATTTTGCTTTGTAAAGAAAATTGTGCTCTGTAATCGTTATCTTTCAAAGAGAAGGAAACCTTGTTGTTCATACTTGAAAAACAAATTATAATGTACTTCCTTTGATTGTTTCTTATCTACCATGGATATTTGAATTTTGAATCACATAAATATCCATGATGAAAATATCTTACTTCAAAGTCTTGTTTTCGCTGACAGATTATGTCGAACTTGTTTTCTGCTCGTTTAACTAGTATCTTTCATCTCCTTTGTAATGATCATTGTCACCCAAGCGTAGTTTTTCCATATGCAATTCCATTAAATACTTATTTTGCCTTTGGATACTTTGCTGTAGTGGAAAAGTCACCCGACATTTCGTTCCCATTGACAAGATTCTGAAACCTGTTCTAGTAGAATGTGTGACTCCAGTGACTTGTTATTGGACTCTTTCATTGATTATTCGTGGGGAATCAGAAATGGTGTTAGTTTTCAAGGTGAGTTACTTTCCATCTAACTAGTTTTCAGGTTCTCAAATGTTTTCAGTATTAGAGATGGAAGGACTACTGCCTGATTTTTGAAAACTAAAACCATGAGAAGAAGTAATAGCTTTAGAAGGAATTTAACTTGGGCATCATTTTGACGGTTTTTTGGAGGTCTTTTACCTACTAAAGAAGGATTTTTAAATCTGTTTTGCAAGAACTTACGCCCTCCGGTGAAAATATTGGTCCATGTCTGGAAGGCCCTGTGTGCTGCAACAGGTAGTAAAGAAGAGACTTGTGCTCATGCAGAATGAATAATTGACTGCTTTGGTTTTTATACTGGTTCTTATACCCCATCAATTTAGGCTGTGTTTGAATGAGTGTTCTGTAACATTGAATGACAATTCTGTAGGAGAGAAGATTAGGTTCATCATTGATTGATCCTTTCAGTATACTTTTTCCTTCTTAACCAATGAAAAATAATAATCTATACATTAAAAACACATAATAAAGCAACCTGGAAATATATTTAAATGATATTTTAAGTTTGAGGTTGTTATATATTTAACACGCAACTATTATCATTTTTGTAAATTTTATCATCCAATCTTTTCATACATTTGATCATCATATTTTTGTTTTAATATTTCACACATTCGGTTGGTCTATTAATTTCTAGCTGTCCATGTCATTAATAAAAAAAATATAAATAATAAACGACATTAGAACAATTTCATTTTGCAAAAGGAAAACTATTCACGTCATTTCAATTTTTAACCTTTTTTGTGGCCTTTTTTATGTTAATTTAATATTTGATTAACTTGTTTTTTCTCATAATTTTATATTAACTATTGGTTAAGCTAGCCATGTATAGAATAAATATTTATTTCATATAACTAAATTATATTAGAATTGAAATTTGTAATAAGTAAATATTTTTGTACCATGACATACGACGTTCCAAGGACAAGTATATTTCCCTTGGAAGTCTTTCTTGACCCAAAAGGATAGAGTCCATATGCCAAAGTTGTTGAAGTATGCCTTTTATTCTGGATTTCCCACACATTAAGATAAATTATGGATTGATTTTTAGTTTCACATATACAGAGAGCGAATTTAATGGGAAGGAAAAAAACTTGATCAAATTCAACCATGAACACAAGATTCGCTGGAAATGGTGTTATCCAGTAATATCTATATAAGCATTGTAGCACTATAGCTTCATTATTTTTTTACTTCCTCAATGTCTCTGTACACTAAATTACAAAAGAATGGTTTTGAAATGTGGTAAGAATTCTGTCAAACTAATCTTCCATAGACTCAAATTCCACTAGCAGCATTTAGACGTTGTGCTACACGCTCAACGCATACTTCATGTTTACGTAATCCATGCCACTCGTCACTTGAAGACTCGTTCATCAGTCGAAGCTTGGCTATCTGATTATGTAGTGCCTCCAAGTTGACTAGAGGAACAGTTGTTGGTCGCCCATGAGCACACTGAACAGAAAATTCCAAATTTGTCATGAACACTGCCTTTCCTCTCATATATACACAAACGTGGAAACGTATATCTTACTTGGAAACAAAGCGATGTATGCTTGAGCTCTTCAACTAGAAGGGAACATTCTGATGGTAGCAATGAATCCCCAAACATAATTGCACCTTCAAAAACGAGCATTATTGATAAAATTAAAGGAATATTACCGATGACTGCAATATTCCCTCACAAGAACATATGGGAGTTTTATTCAATGCAATATGAAGGAACAATGTCATATCATATATTTCTAATTTCAGAAGATAGGAAGACATTTCCCACAAATAGGGAGATAAAATAAACGTATCATCAATACAGCTTTTGCATATAATTATGTACAAAGCTTACTTTACTTAACTGAAGAAATGATCCTAGATTTGTATAAGGAAACATACAAGCACAAGAAGACTTTCCAAACTCCTAAGCATGTAATTGCAGGGGGTTAATATGGTTATGCACATACCTCTGCATGCCTTCGAGTTTAACACTCGTATGACAGAGGGTGGCATTGTTGATGATCCATCAGTGTCAACAAGCTGGAAGGTAATGATATATTGGAAGTTAGAAAAGCATAAAATGTCCGACTTTTTAAGGGAGACGACTTAGAAAGGAATTTGATCAGGATGTTTATAACCTGCTGAAGAAATTCTAAAAGATCAACATCATTTAATTTGACCCCTAAAATACACGGTACCTACAAGTTGTGATTAAAATCAGTAATATGAAAAACATGCATTTAAAATTCAAACTAAATGCAGAAGTTAAAAATTTTAACATTTTTTGCTCGTGAAAAGAAAAATTGAAGGGGAAAAAGAAACAAGTGTTGACCGCAATAAGTGTGATGGTCGTTTGTTGTCTTTTTATAATATCCAAATTCCTGCAAAGCAATCAAAATTATAAATTAAAAAAACCTGAATAACAAATTGTAAGTTTTTAGACCGAGCAAATTATTCTATTGTTCAATTTTGAACCCAAACAATGGTTTAATTGGTAGGTAGAGAAATCTTACATGATGCAAGCCATGAACAAATAAATAACAGACATCACAAAACTTTAGAAGGTAGTTATACCTTCTAAAGGACTCGGAATCTTTAGCATGGATGTTGCAGATCCAGCCCCAATCTTTAATCTGTTCACTATAACTATGAAGTAGTTGATAACCAATCTCTGGCAGAACCTGTATCATGCATCTCACTAGCAGAGTAAGAATTTTAAAGATTTGGAAAAATGTCATAATCAATGTTGACATCAAATTCTCTAATTCATAGGATGCATACCAGTTCCAGTTCGGCATGTAGATAGGTTACTGTTTTTGCTTCTCCTGACAATACCTAAGTATTTCACTAGTTTCGTAAGTAACACTGGAGAATATTTCTGATAGATACAATATAAACAAGTTTACCTTTTGACGCAATTCTTCCAGTCTGATTCTTTCATCTGCTGCGTGCTGTAAAAGGAGTACTATTATTAAAGTTACCCAAATGTCCTTCTTAGGTTCTTACTGTCTAGAAAAATGTGCATTTATTATATCTGGCATTTCTGAAGCTTTATTTATTATTTATAGTAATGAACTAAAGTCAAGCTGAGAGGTCCAACAGAATGCATTAAGAGAGAGAGAGAGAAGCAATGGGGCTATATAGAATTTGTAGTGCTAAAGTGAGTATACCTGTATGAAAGGATACTGTAATTCAGAGTTTACTAAATAGTCGTGGGTTACGTGCTTTGAGCTGCACAGGTTACCCAGATTGAATTCTATTAAAATAAAAATATCTGTTTCTCGTAGGTGTATCTGGTCCTCTAATCTTTGGGCTTAAAAATGATGAAACTGTGTAATAGTGGCGCATATAGGCACAAGGGAAATCCCTAAGCTACTAAGTTTGGTCTTCCTCAGGGCTCATCAAACCATCCCCCTTCTTTACACCCCAAGGACAAAATGCTAATAAACTAAACATGCAGATGTGCATTATAAGAGAGAACAGAAAAGTATTACTGTTATTAATTTGAATGTGTAAAACAATAAGGACTAAGAGTTTGTTGTAACTGTCCGATAGCTGTTATAAATTTCTAACAACGTCATCCGTAACTAACCAACCTAGATACAATGATATACACTTATACAGATATACTCACGAAGAGTGTTCAGTTGCAATGTTGCAAAATAAATATAGGAACACTGGTTTACTATATGTGCCAAGATGAAATTGTATTCATGTAGACAGACCATACTGCTATTGTGGTTTATTATAATCCTCAGTTTAGCATAGTTCCATAAAGGACTCAGTGCACCTAAATATGAAATTCAACCATACTGCTATAATATGCAATAGACAAACCTGATCAATTACAACAAGGGTTCTGCCAGCCACAACTGGAATGAATTTTTTATCCACCTGATGCAAAACTTTAGAATCCTCAAGACATTTCTTACTGATAGTTTCAGGAATCAATGAATCTCCAGCAAGATGCAAGAATCCAGAAGAAATGTCAAGTATATTGTTTTGACATTGAATATTAGCCGGTTTATTCTGTGCATAGGTCATACTAACAGTCAGATCAAATAAACATCCTCCATACTAATAATTGTCGTCTATGTAGCATAATAGGCCTCTAAAATATTGACAACATAACTGTAAATATTGACAACATAACTGTAATATTAGGTGAGCAATTCCTCCACTTAGTCCCATAATCTATGGAATCTTGCACATCCTTAGAGAGCAATTCTGAAATACCAGATAGTAAGGGTTTAATAGAAGGTAACAGTTGAATGATAAGACGGACCTTTTAAAATATTCAACTATTGATTGATTGTATTAACATGAAATAAGTAGCAAGCGTGAAAATTTTCAATTGTTGATCATATAAACATAAATAAATTGCAAGCATAACCCAAATAAATAACAATTAACTTTTTTTATGTAGAAGACGGTGCAAATAAAACAAAACTTCCACATTTATTGGCCTTTTGATTTGGGCAGAAAATACTAAACATATCCAGCTTTACATAGCCTCAAGAGATTAATTGTAAAGAAACTAAGCATTTTAGAATTAAATAAGTAGCTCAAAATAATCTGTAAAGATAAGCAGGCTACAAAGCAAATAGATTTTTCCCTCAGGCCAAATTTCAAGGCTGAGCATTCTGAATATAAGCTTCTGAGCCATAACTAAGGTATTTCAAAGGAGCTCATCTTGTCATATCAGACTTCAGTTTTACCAACACATTGAACTTACCCCCAAATGGAGCACTGTTTTGAATGTCGAAACTCTCAAGTTCTTCAATCTCTGTTATGTCATTAACCTGCACAGCACCCAGAACCTCTGAAGTTTGTTTCATATTGACTCTACAATCAGTGCAAAACCACAAGGGTCAGTACGAATTTATTCCCAAGATTTAAGCAGCTCTTATGGATCAATAAAATATAATCCTACTTGAATTCTTGTAATAAGAGATCTTTAGTGCTTTGGTGACGAGCAACACGAGGCTGTTGAGGATATTTAGAATTACTAGATTCTGCATATTCAAAAGCATCAGTCCCAAATTTGTGCCATTGGGAAATGTTGCTACATAACAAAAGGAACAAAGGAGAAAAATAAAAGACAATGAAAAACCTCCATGATTGAAAGCAGGGTTATACACTCGGTCAATCTGTCTTTTGACTTTTATTTCTGAAGGATGGTTTAGAGAGAAAAACCTCCTTTTCCTTCTATAGAAAGGAGGAGCTGAAACGCTTCTTCTAGATCTTTCGTGATTTTCCTCCAAAATTGAATTTCGAAATTGACCTGTTTTGCCTTTGTTCTTGTAAGGCCTCTTGCAGCTTTTAACACATGACTCGGGCAACAGCCAGTCTAGCTCCTTGTTTAACATATCTGACCTTTTTGTAGAATATATGTCACTGAAATCAGGGCAGTCAACTAGTTTGTTGAATATTTCACCAGAATCACCAGCAACATCAAAATTAAATCCAATATTTGTAGAACTTGATGCACAATGATGCTGGTTGGTATTCCATGACATATTGTAGCTGAAACTGCTGAAATTGCACTCATTTTGTCTTTCATCAAAACGTTTTTTATGATGGATCCATTTAAAGGGTCTAGATACTCCTCCAAGATCATCTTTAATATCAGTTGTACGATAAAAACGCAGTGCATGTTCTTGAGATGAGGGTTTTGGGTAGAGAGCATGCCATTCAAAATTGAATGACCGATCATCTGACCTAGAGCTTCCTATTCGTGAGGCTGAGTAGCATAAATCTGAAGGGAGACAGTTTTCTTCAGCCAATTCTCTTTCAAGAAAATCAGAATTTTTAGACATCTTTAATTTCTTTTTTACTTCTGGACAGGGATGGACATATAAATCCTTACCACTTCTACAATCCTCCCCTGTATTCTGCTTGCTATAAAAACTATCAGTTTGGAGTTCATATTTATCATTCACAGAGAAATCTTTCTTAGGCAAGATACTTCCTAGTTTAGAGCGTCCCTTTAGAAAAGGTTTCTGCAAATCCCCATTACTATTTACATCATAACTGTACCCATCATAGTTATAACGTAAATCATCTTGAAATGACTCACTGATCACATCAGCTTCTTTAAGGAATTTTCTTCCATGTGAAGAACTTGGTTCATCAAAAGGTGCATCATTTAAATCCTTACCACTTCTATAATCCTCCCCTGTGTTCTGCTTGCTACAAAAACTATCAGTTTGGATTTCGTGTCCATCATTTACAAAGAAATCTTTCTTATGCAGGATACTTCCTAGAGAAGAGCATCCCTTTAGAAAAGGTTTCTGCAAATCCCGATTAATATTTACATCATAACTGTACCCATTGCAGTTATAATGTAAATCATCTTGAAATGCTTCACTGATCACATCAGCTTTTTTATGGAATTTTCTTCCATGTGAAGAACTCGGTGCATCAAAAGGTATACAATCATTTAAACTTTCTATAGCTGGTATTTCACCATAAAAGAAGTTATCTCCTTTCAATGAACTGCTACTATCACGCATCAGCAAACCGTTTGGCCTTCTTGTCACAGTGGATATGCACTTGGCATGTGAATCATCATCCAATAAGTTGCCAGAATAACCAGTCTGAAAAAGAGAGTCTCCTATACTTTGTTTCTCTTTGAACATCGCGGCCTCCAAGTAACCAATGGAGGTTCTAACATCTTCCCTGTTAGATTGATGATAGTCATCTTCAATTAGCCTGTCTGAAGTAGAAAAGAATAGATGTAGGCAATCCTTACGATTTTGGTTTCTAAACTTTGATATATCTGCATCAAAGATATATGACAACAGTCTTCAAATATTAAAAGAGAAAGCAAACCATTGTAGCATATAAATCATTAAAGCAATATTTTTCCGCAAAATAAGAACCTTATTTCTATCTTAAAAAATATATAAGATGAAGAAAAACCACAAATATAAATGGTTAAAAATGATCAGACTAAATTAGTGCAACTGTAAAGGAAACTATTTGATGATGAAAATTACAAACTTTACCTGATTCGTCTGAGATGATGTTGGCATATGCTTTCTTTTGTTGATCTTCTACCATGTATGCAGCTTGATTGGAGGGGGGCTCTACTACAAGAATCTCAAATAATAGAAGCATTAAAATTAGTAATTCATTGAACTATATATCAATATGATGCAGTGAGAGGGTATACCAGAAGCTATGTTTTCCTCCCAGGATTCTTTGATAACCTTCTCAACGAAGTTTAGAATAGGTGTCCAATCCTTAAAATGTGAGGGAAAAAGAGACAATCACATTTATGCGGTGTGCATGGTTGTGATAAAATAATTCATAGCAAAATTCCAATATGGGAAAAAGAAAGTTCAAACCTTCTGGTCATTGTTCTTTGGTGGAGTTAATTTATACCACCCAAAGTACATGAAGTAGAATATAAAAGCATGAAACTAGACTAGAACCTTACAAAAATCATTTATGGAAGCAAGAATGCGTTCTCACCGCATTGAAGTACTAACAAGATAAAATGAGACGTGAAAAGGGAAGCTAAGAAAAGCTATACCTTGAATTTAACATACGTTTTTGATGGCTCAAAGGCCAAATCATACTTAGATCGGGGGCAACTTAAATTCAAGAGATAAGCTAGACCCGGCTGACACCTGCTTCTCTTCTTGTTTCGGAACTCATTATCAGTATTCCATGAGTTCAGATGTTCAAACCTGATAGCCAGTTCACTCAGAAGCTTATGAATTGGGCCCTTGCAAACAAACTGCGAATTAACATCTTACCACGTTAAGGTCAACAGCAAAAATGTTTTGAAGCATTTGATTCTTTTCAGACATCAACAAGTTCACTCTACCAATTATACACTTTTTAAAACAGTATAGTCACATGGATACAGACATACTGCAGGACCTGCAAAAATGCATCAAAATTTAGGGGAGATGACCCAGAAAGAATCTACACGCAAGGGTAACACGAAAAAGACAATTTGACTTTTTACATTAGAAACATGAATCACCTTCGTATTTAAAGTGTTGCAAGGATTGGATATATATCCAGAGAGCTTTATGATATCATTCTCAACTTCTAAATAATGAAGAGAGCTTGTGACCTCTACCCCAAAGCCACTGGTTACAAGTGACAGAGGAGAAGAAGCAGAATGTGTGCAGAAGAGTTCATCCTCTCTAAATGTAAGGTATAAGAGAATGTTAGTCAACCAAAGAAAAGAATATGCAAGTTGTTTTGAACGGATATAACATACCTTTCAATATCAACAATTTTGAAGGAAATATTAGGACGCACAAGTGCAAGCCGCATTACACATTTCTTGATTGATTGCAGTACCTTATTTGGACTTCCAATATAGAGATGGAATTCACCAGTCAATCCAAAAATTTGAAACGTATTCATAGAGTTCATACAAGGTAACTACAACTTCAGAATACATATCACTTGTGTGGTAGGACAAGAGAAAAAGAACCTGGACTGTATGCATTTTCTCCGAACTGGTTGATTGTAAAATAAATCTCGGACAACAACTAAAAGATACAAGGCCTTAATTAGCAATCAAGTCATTGTGCTAGAAGGATCAGAAAAAAATTCATCATCAAGAAAAAACTTTCTATCCAGATAAATGTAAAGCATATGGGCAGAAATTGAGGATTTCTCGTTGAGAAATTATAAGAGCAAACAACTTAAATACAAGCAAAGGGAAAGATTATTTTCAAGTGGAGGAAGTAAGAAAGATTAAAATTTGTCAAATCCAGCAATCAACAAGTAGAAGATTTCACTGCATTGGCAATCAATGGTCCTAATTAACAATCATTCAATTCAATGGATGAGATTTAACAAATAAAACTGCAATCATAGCAATGTTTGTGTGTGTGAATGCAATGTCCCAGTGTCCTATGTTTTGGAAATTAATCATGTTGGAGTCTTTGGCCAGGCTGCACATCAAGAGTGGATGTCGAAGTGTATGCTTCATAGATCTCGAGCATAGCTCCAAAGTTATAATTAGTAGCAATATCAACCACTCAAAACATGCATTATCAACCAACCAACTACAAAAGACTACATGATAAACAATTGAAAATTTAGTAGCCCACAATTCAAATGGCAACTATCTTTTGTGAAAGAAAAGAGGAAGCGAAGGAAGATTGAAGAATCCCATAAACCCTAGCTAAATAAAAGCTACAAAGTTAAGTAAAGCTAATATACCTCTACCAACTAACCATGAAAAGCAGAAAATTTATGGAAATATCTGCTAAAGGATAAAAATCTTATACATGCACATACATAAAAACCAAAAGAAAAATGAGAGAGCTATAAACGACAGAATAATAATCTCAGATCTTAATTAGCTTGAATTGAAAATGCAAAGACAAAAAGAAATCAGTGCAAATAAAAGGATTTTCATGACTCTAAATCCTAGACTATCATGTAAGAACCCATTAAATTTAGGGAAAATGAAAGCCATCCAAGTATTAGTAAGCGTCATTCTCAGACATACAAGGAAAAAAGCAACTGTCAGATTCACCAAAATTACTACCTGTGGTGCCCACTTCCTTTCTATCATCATCAATGCCAAGATATAAACACTTGCACCCCTGCAGTCAATTTAGAAACGTAAACTTAAAACTTACATCGATAGAAGCTATAATATGATTCATATCTCCCTGAATAAAGCATGGGATGTTCTGCCCACCTTCAATACTTTTTGATATCCATTTGGCCTTCCATGTGTTCTTGTCACAATTTCCAGCACAGAGACATCAGAAATTGAAGCCAAAGCCTCCCCACGGAAACCGAAATTCTCACTCGTAACATTCAGGTCAACCAAATTAAGAAATTTTGATGTTGCTGCTTGTTCAGTATACATACATAACATTATCAAAGGCATCAAGGAAAGGAAACTCAAATTCATGGAAGAATAAAAAGAAGGCTCCTCTTTTCCTTTGCATGTAATATAACCTAACAAAAAGTCACTCATCATAGGTTCTTGGATCTTGTGTTAGATACATTGCAACAGACTACAATGGTCTGATCACTCTAGTTACCTTTGTTAACTAATATTTAGAATCATTAATATAAATTTCCCAAAACTGACCCCAAGGAAAACTGCATATACAAACTACAAGAATTAATGGAAATTAAATAATTTAACAGCCTACATTCACCTCCACGAAAGAAATTTGAGTAAACAACCGGCAAGGTCAATTCATAAAGAAGATTTTATCTTGTAAGTAAACTACGCATTATTACGGGGAAAATCTTAAAACAATAAAAAGTCTATTGGCGGCCTTCTAATCACAACATTTCCTTTTTACTTTTAATGAACGTGTAGACATATCATGATAGTTCTGCGTTCAGGAAACGACTACCAAAAAATGGAGCATGCAGGCACATCAAAAAAAGAAACAAAAACGAATTACCTTTGTTAACTAATATTTAGAATCATTAATATAAATTTCCCAAAACTGACCCCAAGGAAAACTGCATATACAAACTACAAGAATTAATGGAAATTAAATAATTTAACAGCCTACATTCACCTCCACGAAAGAAATTTGAGTAAACAACCGGCAAGGTCAATTCATAAAGAAGATTTTATCTTGTAAGTAAACTACGCATTATTACGGGGAAAATCTTAAAACAATAAAAAGTCTATTGGCGGCCTTCTAATCACAACATTTCCTTTTTACTTTTAATGAACGTGTAGACATATCATGATAGTTCTGCGTTCAGGAAACGACTACCAAAAAATGGAGCATGCAGGCACATCAAAAAAAGAAACAAAAACGAAGAAATGCATACCATATCTTTCTCCCACCAACTCAAGTCCATCTCGAGTAATTCCACTTCCTACAAACACATTTATCGAAACCATAAAGAGATACCGAAACCTAAAAGTGCCAAGTAGCTCCGAGTTTTGAGCACGAGAAACAAGCAGACGTTCATTTTTGTAAATAAAACTAATAAAAAATTACCATTATCAACTACTTTCAGATAGCATCTCCCAACACTAACAAACACCGATACCTGAAAAAAGAAACACAACTCAATCGGTATACCCAGAATTCTCGAAGCTAATGCACTTTTCACTGCTCTCTCGAGTGATACCTTTGTGGCACGAGCATCGAGGCTATTGAAAAGCAGTTCCTCCACGACGCGTGTGAAGTCGAACAGGAAAATGCCGGAACGAAGTGAGCTTCGCACTGCCTCCGGCAAAGGCTTTATGCTGGCCATCATGCTCTGCCGCTGCGATTACGATGAACACGCATGTTCTGACGCTTCACCGGCTCCTAGGGTTTCTGATCGGACGGTGACGTTTGATCGGGAAATTTTTGTCTTGCTATTTTCGAATTCTGCACTGAACGGCGGTTCGAACCTGCAGAAGTGGACGAGGAAGGTGTGCAGTTTTATATACGTTGAGGTTATGATAGTATCACCCGCGGTTATTATTTATTAATCACCTATTTATATTATTATAATATTGTAATATAGTTATAAATTAATTGTTTTAATTTTTAAGGTATTAATTTTCTTGAAATGATACATAGACAGGTCACGTTGAAAAAAATATTATAATAAAGTATAAGAGAAATTTAATAAATTTATGTTCTAAATTATCTTTTCTTAATCAATTTGAGAGAAGTGATGAATTCTTATATAACTAACTTAATTTTTTTTTTCTTATTTTTATAATATACTAAAATTTATCATGATGATGAAATCATATATTTATACTTAGTTCCTTCTTAGATTAAATTTAGATCATAATGTTTATGTGTTATGTGATCATTATTGGTTTTAGCATTTTTATAATTTGCATGTAAACTATTTAACATTAGATCACCTCCTAAATCATGTTTTAATGGATGTTTATCCTCATTGTTTGCTCTTTTTCTTTTTTAATAAGTCAATCCCCAAGCAATTGAATTACCGCTATTATTTTGACTATTATTTGGATATATTATTTATTTACTTGTTACGTTATTATATACACTTGTGTCACTATATTTGAGAGAATTCTTGACTAGGTCTTTGTGTGAAAAAGGTGAAGGAATGAATAAACAAAACAAGAGTATTCAATGGGACTATCTTAACTGTTGTATAGTACTTACTCTTTAAGCATAAATAATTTTTTATGAAATTTTTTTTTATATATATGACTGGCCAGGAAAAGAGATTTTCTTTTGTCTTAGACATGTCTCACCAAGGAAAAAAAATAAAAGAAAAAAAAATCGTTTTACTCGTGAAACTTTATTGACTCAAAAGAAAATACAATGATTTTTTCCCAAAATACATTTTATGTAGTAATTTCAGAGATGATTTACAAAATTCGTATATGAATTCTTTTTATAAAGTCTTAAGATAATCATTCAACTTTTATTTATAAATATAAGACTTGAATTTCCATATAAATAAAATGGATCCAGTGCCTTATTTTTATTACAAGTTAGGATTCTTATGTTAAGAAATAAACACTAGTTTATCTCACTTTTAAAACAATATTTATTGTATAGAATACTTTCTATCATATTTTTTAAACATTTATACTTTTTAAATTGTTCTCTCAAAATCTATACTTCATTTTTTATTAAAGTAAAGACTTCATTTTCATATTATATAAAATTGTAAAAGAATTCACCTTTTATGATAAATGCTGTGACCAAATTATTAGCTAAAAGGTCCATTGTATCAAATCCGTGCATGCTGTTTAGTAGCCCTCCATAGTCTTTCTGCTGATACCATAGTCATTATGTTAACACGTGATAATTAGAATTTTTTCTTTTTATTCTTAGAAATAATTATGAAAAAAGTGAATGCATCCCTTATTTTATTTATATATTTAATTTTCTTTTGACTACATACAAATACTATAAGCTTTTTATAAAAGGAACAATTAGTAATAAGTAACAGAACTAGACATGATGGAAGTTCGGAAATAAGGTTGAAAAATTAGTTACAGTTATTGAAAAAGGGAGAAAAAAAGGAGAAAAAAAGTAGTACAGAAGAGAGAGTTATGATGTTGAATCTGACGTAGTTGTGAGCGATTGGCGTGTGTTGGCTTGCGTGCTTGTATGTGAAAACAGAACTGATCCAAATTCTTTCACTTTCTGACATTTCTAGTAAAAATTAAAAAATAAATGCCAACACGAAACTAACAATAGAAATAAAAATGAAAAATGAAAAATCTTTGGTTTTATTTTTGCTAGCTCAGGTTCTGGATTTTCTCCCCCCACGCCTTCACCACCATTCTCACCACCTATTCTTTTTCTCTTCGCCAAAACCCTAAGCCATACGTCGCCGTTTTCCCTGGAGTGCTCCATAGGATCAGGTACTTGTGGACCTCCTTCTTTGTTTCTCCATGCTTCCAAATTCGATCCTCAAAATTCTGACCGATTCCTTGTAATTGCTTTAATCCAGATTCAACTTTTGATTCATTTTTTTCTCAATTTAATTGGAAACGTATAGAATTAAATGTATGTGTGTGAATGAATACGAAACTATGCTCATCTTGCTGCTTTCATTATATCTCTCCTCTGAATTCTAATTGCTTTTGCTATCTGCAGAATCCACGTGCCAGCTTTTTGGTTTGTTAACGGCTTTTTGTTTTTGTTGTTTTGTTTCCGTTTTCATAATTGAGATGAGTTGAATCGATTGTGTTAGATTTTTTATTTTTTTATTTTTCTGGTTAGGAACTGAAGCGTTGAATGGAAAAATATGACGGTGATGAATTGAATTTTCATTTCCAGAGCCCCAAGCTAGGCTCTTGTAGGGTTTGTTGAGAATCTTGTAGTTTTTTTTTTTAATTCTTCTTTTGATCGGTGATGTGGAGCTGGATTTGACAGTTAGATCGACGCTGAAGAGGAAATCATTTGATTCTGAATGGATTTGGAATGCCTGTGAAGATTTGTTCGTTGTTTTCTGAGAAGGATTGAATTGAATTTTACCAGAGGAGTATGGAGAATGTGTGTGATGTCAATCACTTGGATGCTGATGTTCTTTTGCCTCCACGTAAGCGTCTTCTTGCTGGATTGAAAAAACAGAGCTCAGATGGTGATGCTGCAGCATCTCCATCTCTGGTTGTTGCTTCTTGTGCTACAGTTTCCGAGGCATCACCATCTTCCTGTTCCGTTGAATTTGAAGCCAGGCTTAGGAATTTGTTGAGTTCTCATCCCACTAACCCTAACCTTACCCCTGAGGAGGTTGTGGAGGCTTCAAAGGCTGAAGCAGTGGCTGCAGTGAAAGCTGCAAAGGCTGCAAGAGCTGCAGCTGAGGAAAAGGCCGAGATTGCTGCAAAAGCAGTCGCAGCTGCCAAGAGAGCTTTGGATTTGATCGCCTCTTTCTCTGAAGAGGCAATGAGTGGCAAGGAAAGAAATCCTAAGAAGAACAAGCTCAAGAAGCATCTCCCAGTTCATTTCTTGTACAAAAAATACCAACAAATTGAAAACTGTGGGACAGATGAAGAATTGGCCCGGAAGTTGCATCGGGCCATGAACAGCTCTCCAAGAATCTCAAAGAATTCTCCAAATTCAGACTCAAAAGGCAGGAAATACAAAAAGCCTAAGAACTTTTCAAGCTTTGAAACGACTCAGGTTTCTGATTCCCATACCGTAACTGGACAGGATTTCTTATCTGTGAACAATGGGCATGCAGTGGTGGGTAAGATTGATTCTGAAGGCTCCGTTCAAGAAGCGTGTTCAAGCAAGGAAGATAAGAAGGGATTCAGATATGATAGATCTAGCCAAATGGAGGTAATAGATAATGGGGAAGCAGAGTCAAGTCAGTCAAAGGAGAAAAATTCAGAAGATTTGTCTTCTGTAGGTAAGAAGAGAGGAAGGGTGAAACTAAAGAAGTTGCCCTTAAGCATTTGCACTTCCAAAGATAGGGCTCAGCCAAAGGAAGGTGTGAGAGCTAGAAGTGCTCCATTGACTGAAATGAATGCAGGTAACCATGTTGGTAATAAAGCTTTGTTTCCAATGGAGTCATCCACTGACAGAGTGATGCCAATGGAGGCTACATCAACATGCAAATGCCAGGAGTTCAAGACACCTGCTTGTATCAAACAGAGTAAAGCTGTGCAATCATAATATTCAGATTAAATTGAGATAACTGGGGGCTAGAAACTACTATTACAGAAGTTGATAGCTGAGGTAGAAACCATCAAGTTTTTTTTACATATATGTCCTTTTTTCTTCATCTTTGGTTTTGTAATGAATTTGAACTTACTTAATGTAAATTTAGATTTTTAGCTGTTTGCATAACTTCTTTGGTTTAAGTTGTATGTCAGGATAATTTACAGCAAAGTTCGAGTTTAGTTAGGAAGATGCCATGAATTGAACAGCTTTACCATTATGCTGTTTATTTCATCCCGCATTTGTATTGAGAATAAAAAGAGAACCTGTGGTCTTCTATTTAAGGTATTAGCTTATCTGTGTATGTTAAAATGTTGTAAATGCTGATGATGTTCTCCTCTTGCTCAGTTATTATTGTTGAGATTTTCTATGTGTGAAAACTTGGAAAGACTTAATATTAATTTTAATTATTTTTAATTAATATTTTACCATCTAAATAATTCTGACTTCTTAAAATAATAATTTTCTTATTAATTATGTAAATATTATTTTCTTTTATATTTACTTTAAATTTAGTATTATCTGATAAAAAAAGTTTAAAACCAACATTTTTCACGAGATAATTAATTATAAAAAAAAAAACTTACAATTTTATAGAAGTGCTATACTATTCCTATATAATAGTTTTTTTAAGGAAATTTCATTCCTTCTTATTTATAAGCCTGTATTTATTAGTTCTAACATAATAATTAATTATATTTCTAATAAAAAACTGCTCGGTTATATTATCCTCTGAAAGGAAGCATAAATACTTTTCAGCATTAAATGTGTAAGTTATGAAACCTTTACTTCAAAAACTTTTGGGAAATTTATTTAGTACATATTTTTTATGATGCTGTCACTTGCAGTAAATGTTATTCGGTGATTGCAAGTATTTAATAAAATTGCATTTATAATAATATGATCCACCAACCGATGTTGTTTCCATTCTTCTGACAGCTACTGGTGGATTTGTTTACTCAGTGGCATTGAATGATAAAATATTGGCAATTTGTTTACTTGATTTAGAGGGAAATTATATTATATTATTGGGTAAAGGTAAAAAATGGAGTTCTTGCTCTTATTTTTACTGTTTTGCTTTTATTCACCTTTCTTCCTACCAATCTTTTTTTCATTGCACCACTATTCACTCGTGGTGTTAAAACTTGTCTAACATTACATTTGGATTTGGCTGCACTTTCTTTTTTATTCCAACGGAACTTGAATTTGATACTTATAACTACATTGATGGCTAAACTTAAAATTTGGGCAATTTGATGTATAAATAAAATGAATAAATTTATGCATTTTATATAGTTAAGTAAAACTTTTCAGAACTATTAAATTAAAGTATGCATTACATATAACTCTAAAAAAACTCTATCAATACGAATACTATGTTATTTAAATTATATTAATTAGAATTGGGATAATTCAAATGAAAATTAAATTCAGCTCATAAAATATACTGAATCTTCCTTTCTATTTTAATTGGAAACAATCACATTATTTTCTGCTTAAATAATTATAAAAAATTTTAAAAATATTTACTCCTTCCCATTTTTTAAAGGATAGTACTTTTAAAAGAGTTTTATTTTTATTTAACTATTATTTTAAAGTTCAAAATAATAACAATTATTATTTGATTATTTTTCACCCAATCTTAAATTAACTTTCATATATATTATTGTAATGTAAAAATTAAAATATAAATCTTACAAATATTTTCTTAAAGTCATAAAAATTTATTACTTTTTTATTTGTCCAAAAAGAAAATCTTAAACTACATTAAAAGTATAGAACGAGTAACTATTGTGTTTTGTAACCCAAAACCAATGTCATGTTTCCAAATAAGCAATTGTGAAATTGACTTTGATTAAAATTAACTTTAGAGTAAGCTAGCTTAGGTTTGAATGCTTTTGTTATATATATATATATACTATTTGGAAAATACATGTATCGCTCATGTATATTAATAATCTTACTGTAAAGCATTCAATATTACCATTAAATGCATAGTTCAGTTAGTGTAATAACAATGTCAAAAAATATTTAATAATAATAAATGCAAGGCTGATTTTTTTTCTATATTAGTCTGAATCTTTTATATATTTTTTTTATTTTTCTTCTCTTCTATTACTTGTTTTTATTTTTGAAGTCAAACTCTTTTTTTTGGTCAATTAAAAAGTGACCAGTATTCATTAAAATTTGAATAGGAGTAAGTTTTTCTTTTTATTTCAAAATCTTCACACTCTTCCTCTTTTAAATTTTATTAGTGAGTATTTTTAAGGTTTTATCAGTTTTGTTAATTATTAATGTTATTCTTTCAATTTCTTTATATTTCAATAAATGATTTGATTATCTTTCCTTGTACTTTTATGAGTTTAGTGTGATTTTAAATATTTTTTTCTTGTTGCATGAAAAGCAAACAACTATTAAATAAAAGGAAATATTTTAAATTATGAATAAACAACAAATTATACAATAATATAAAAATAAAATAAAAAATAAAACATGACATATAATAAACTTATTGTTGTTTATGCAATAGTTTATACAATTATATTTTTTATTTCTTTACCATATCATTAATTATATTTTATTTTTCTCTTCTATTAAAATATTATATGAATAACAGTTCTCATGGAATAAATGATACAATGGAAAAACACAAATTTTAATTTATACTATATTATATAAATGATTGTAAAAGTCATTATGAATAGAATTTAATAATCATCCACACTATATAACCACTTGATACTGCTAATCACATGTTATTATTGATATCATCTCAAGATAATTATTATAAAAATTAATTATTATTAGTTGTTGATAGAAAATCCTTTCTTAATATACTTACGTATTAATATATTATAAAAATTGAAATTATCATGGATAAATTTGTCAGCTAACATCTAGAATTCGTCAATAATTCGTATACGATGAATTATCCATTGACGAACGAAAATTCGTCAGTATATTATTATTAATATTATTATTATAAATATTATTATTATTAATATGATTATTATTATTATTATATTTATAATAAAAATATTATAAATATTCTAAAAAGATTACTATTATTATTATTATTATAAATATTAATATTATTATCATTATAAATATTATTATTATTATTATTATAAATATTGTTATTATAAATATTATTTTATTATATATATTATTATTATTATAAATGTCATTATTATTATAAATATTATTATTATCATTATTTTATTTATATTATTGTTGTTAGTATTTTAAGTATTATCGACGAATTGAAATTGTCAATAAATTCATGGTTAATTATTTATGATTAATTTGGTGGTAATTGTAAATTTATTGTTCGTAATCATACGCATATTAAATCTTTCTATAAATTAACTATAAAATTTTTCGTCACATTTTACAGATAAGATTTCATTGATAATTTTTCGTCCATATTTTAAGCTTTTTTTATAGTGATAGAATTATTTAATTTTATTAATTTTGTCAATTTTTTTTAAAATGTAATATTAATAAATAATTTTTAATTCTTTTATCATTATTTATAAATGAAGAATATATACTCGTAATATTTTAATAAATATAAATAAAAATTAAGAAATATCTTATAATTATCTATTTTTATAACATATTTCATAATAAAAATATGAAGGAGGATCGTTAATATAAAGTTATAATATGTAATCATTATAATTATATGAACCTACAACTTTTCTAGAGGTTACTACTATAACATATTGTCTTTTGTAGATGAAAGAAACATTCAGTTATTCAACTCAATGAATTCAATGTTAGTTAGTTATCTATTTCTTAAAAAAAAAAAAATATTAATAGAATTGTTGACAAATAAAAAGTCAAATTAGTTGCAAAGGAATTTAATCAAATTCATGGGTTTTAATTTTTTGAAATTATTTTTTCTAGTATTTTACATGTTATTATCATAATTATTCTTAGTGTTATGTTATGCTTCTCTCAATGATAATTTTGAATAAATTGTGTATATGTTTCAATTTCTCAACATTTATCTTTGGTTTACAAACTTAAGTCATCTATGGTTTAAACAAACATTTAGAATAAATGTGGTCCTTCGCTATTTATCTAATAGCATAACTCTCATATTGTTCACCTATTAATATATGTTATTGTTATCACTAACATCTCTGTATCTCTTATTCAAAAACTCACTTAATTTTTCTCTCAAGCAACTAGGTAAAATTCACTACTTATTTATAAGTAGTCAAACCAACTATCTTTCTTATAAGATTATTGCAATTACTCAAAGTAAATATTTAGAGACTTTTTTTTCATAAATAAAGATGACTGAAGCTGGACATATATAATCTCTTATGGTCTTATCTAGAAAACTATCTAAAACAAGATAAGATTTAGTTTTTGATATTACTATGTACAAATAAGTAGTTGGAGCTTTGCATATGCTACTTTTACAATACTTGAAATTATTTGTGTTGTTAAGAAAGCATGTCAAACCTTTTTCATCTAATTGTTTTGAACTTCTTGGGAGCAAATTTAATATATAGGATTTTTTTTTATAAAAAAATTTCTCTTATTATTTAATTCTCATACTTTTTCACGCTCAAGTAAAAATATAAATATATAAGTGAATATGAGATTTGAGTAAGTATTTCTTATGAAATTGTTATGTATTTACATATTCTTTTAACGTGAACTGGGATATTCAAATCTATTTAAATTAGATATATTGATTATTAAATATTTATCATTCAATTAATTATTACTATTTAAATTTTTAAATTATAAAAAGCGTTAAAAAAAACCATGCAAATGAATAAGCGAAATGGGTGAAGAAATGCATTACTATGATCCCTCAATTATATTATTTATACATAATGATAAGATATTTATAAAAATATATAAAAGTAAAAATATTAGTTAATTTTAACTTTTTTTTTTTTAATTTCGTAGGCACAAATATTATGACATTTTAATGTATTACAGTGTATATGAGTGCTCTTCCTTTTAATTTCATCTCAATTTTGCTTGAGTGAAAAAAGATTGTAAAGGCCGTTGGACCTTCATTGCTCCCAGGCTCCTAACATCATTTCAATCCAGGACTATTCAAGCAAAAGCTAGAACAGTCCCAAAAAAAAAACGATAAATGGTTATGCTTTTTTATCAGTGTGAAATATTTATCATGACTAATCCAAATTAGAAAATCTAATTTTCTTTAATCACGGTATTGATCAATCATGTTAAATTCATTCTTTCTTTTCATTTAGGAAACTTGAACTCCAAATTCTGATTAAGGGAAAAATTAAGACTTGAATTAAAGTCATGTGAGGTCATGACTTACAAACAACATATGAACAGTAGTATACACACAAATTGTGGTGTGAGATATCTGTGGAGGAACAAAATTTTTTACTGATTTACATCTTTGTAGTTAATAATCCAATAGAAAGAATCTTATTGAAGTTTAACAAAAAATAATAATATCACAATCAACAGTTCATGTGGAAGGAGGGGCTTCAAGATGTGACTATGACTAAGTCACATTTCAACCCTTCACTTTCCCACCCTGATTTGGAGGTTGCTCATCCCAACATCCACTTTTTCCTCAGCAGTTTCATTTGGAGGGGATTCCATGCACTTCAGCCATGGATGTTCCAGGCACTCTCGTGCAGTTGGTCGCTTCTCCGGTGCAAAATCAAGGAGTGGTAGAAGAAACTCTGAAAACTCTTGAGCATCATTAACTGAAAATTTATATCTATCAGTCAGCAATTTGTCTAGTGGACAAAATTTTAGCCTTCGGATCCTTTTCAGATCCCCATGCCTGTCAAAGAAATCCTTGGATTGAGCTCCACCAATAGCAATCTGCAACTCACAAGCATTAGATCTGGCAGAATAGCTCTTCAATGAATTGTATGAACAAATTGTTATGTACTCACCTTCCGGGGCATCTTTCCAAGGAGTTCCATCATCAGGGCAAGGTGATCCTAAAATCAACACAATGCAGAGTTTATTATTCTGCTAAAAAATCTTTAGGCTATAATTTTATGCCAATAGCAAGGAACTCATGATACAAAAACCTAATATTGACCCTTTTCTTTGCAACAATATCAGCCAAGATTAAAAGCTTCAGTGTCTGAAGAAACTACAATTTGATAGATTTCTTACTGTAGCCATTTCAAGAGTTGTTGATCACAAGCGTGAAACTTTCAATTTCACCCTATGACTATAAAAGCTCATTTTTTTCAGAAATAAAAACATAACCAGAAACAATTCAGAACCAGAAAAAAAAATAAATTAGTTTCATTCACAACAGGGGTGTAGCCAGTAAAAGGATCACAAATAGATAAAAATATGAATACTTTCGTATAAATAGTTACATACGATCACTCATGTGGCAACAGAAGATATATTTTATAACATAATCTTGGCACTTTGAGACAGTAACTTATACAAGTACTATCGAAACTATTTTATCATGACCAAAGATGCTTTACTAAATTAGTATAGAAAATTTGTCAAATTGACATCTACTTACTGGTTTAACAAGGTGATTCAATGAATTATATTCTTATGTATATAGTTATCTTTCACATATCCCACAATAAAAACAATATAAGTGTACTTGTAAGTATTAGCGACAGAAGATAACATGATTCAACCATTTTTTTCAAATCGTTTCTGATAGTCTTGCCGCTTTCAAAAAGATCACATGCTTTACACCAAATTGAAGCCAAAGGAAACATCCTTACAAAATATTGAGTTATGATCCAACCAAATGCAGCAAAGTGTGTCATAAATTGCATGTTGCCAAAGCCAATAATCCACACCAAAACCTCCTCTCAAACTAATTAATCAAATTATTTAATTATGAATACATGCTTTTGTCTATAGTTATGCCAAAGAAATCTAAGCTAAACAGTCTATGCGAGAGCATTTATTATAAATTATAAATGCATGAGATTAAAAACGTAATTAACTATTATAGCACGGATGAAATCATCATACCTCATCCTCACTAAAACCTTGTCCACCCTTTGGTGTAAACAACATATCTCCGGTGGCTAGTTCAAAAGCAATGCAAGCAAAAGACCACATGTCAACGGGGAAGGAATATCCTGATATGAGTATAACTTCAGGTGCTCTGTACTGTCTTGTTTGTATTTCTTCTGCAAACTGCTTTTCAGTCCAACAGGCATTTCCGAAATCTACTATCTTGCATCTCACATCAATCCCATCAATATTTCTATCAGTCTTTGCAACATCTCCTGTTCCTCCCATTGACCCTCTTCTTCCGGATATCTTAGCAACCGCTGACCTTGCTCTCCTTTTCAACCTTTTCTCAATAAGACTTGATACACCACCATTTGTGTTTCCCTCAGGCCGCTCTAGAATTGGGGAGAGTCCAGATCTTAAAGGGTCTTTGGCAGGATCAATGGTTGAACATAGAAGAATGTTTTCAGGTTTTAGGTCAGAGTGGATTATACCAAGATCAGTATGCAAGTAGTCCAAACCAATTAAAACGCATTTGCAAATCTCTCTAACTTTATTCAAGGGAAGACCTTTGTAACGGTTATATTTGATCAGGCGAAGCAAGCTATCACCAAGAAACTCAAGGACCATGCAAAGATGCTGCCCATTTGGACCAGTGTGCTTAAAGTTGTCAATCAATTGTATTACAAATTTTGAATTTGATGGGTCATGGTCAGCAATGGATGAAAGAATATCAATCTCATGAAGGGCAGCCTGAACAAACTGGGCTGCACTTTTCTGGATCTTCAGAGCAACAAATGACTGAAAACCACAATCTTAAAATTAGATAAAAATGAAAAAAAAAAAAAAAAAAAAAAAAAAAAATAAAAATAAAAAAAAAAAAAAAAAAAAAAAAAAAAAAGAAGTGAAAGCTGGTGCACAAAAATAACAAGAAATTATATTGGTTGGAGGTAAAGGTACAACCATACATACATGTTTAACCTTCATAGAAGGTTTCTGAATTAAAACACAAACACATGAACAAAGGTTAAAGTTGGACATGGTTCACCCCCATTTTCTGCTTTCTAAATTCAAGCACTAGCAAGAACCTACAACTACAAGCTATGCGATTTATGGAAGCAGAAGCGTTGGATCCATCTAGATGGCAGTTATACACATAGAAGACTCATTCATCGTTCATTAGTCTTAACCTTCACTTCTGCTGAATCAGATTTTAACTTCAGAACCAAAGTAACTAACTACCATTCCATATAGAGAGCTCACTCTACCCTTTCAACAAAATATAGATTAAAAATGAAACTACAGTGTCACGGTTAATGTGCTTAATACACAAAATCGTCACCAAATCAGAATGAAGCCGTTCAAACAGAAGCAGCAGGGGCACATTTATTGCCCCTCTATATACAGTCAAATCTATATTACCCGTGTAAACCGGGTGGTCACATTCTGTGAGGACCATTCACCGTTTCCCGTTACACCAACCTGCATAGATTCCTTTTGATGACACATGTTGAACAAAAGAAGGAATCATAGATTCGTATTCCCATAGTGGCAAGCAATCAACATCAAGAAGCCAAATAATCTCAGACACAAAACGACATAAAGGTTCCCAAACAAGAACCAAAGATCCCGGAACCTCCACAACATTCAAAGGACGCAATTTTCCAACCAACAAAAAATACAACGAAAATTTTCCAACCCATCACAGCCCAGAATCCAAACCCAAAAAGGGTGTTCTCAAAACGACACCTTTTTGAGGAAAACAAGAAAAAAGAGAGATGGGTAAGAAACATACAGAAGTTTTGGTATCGTAAGCAAGCCAGACGGTGGAGAACTGACCCCAACCCAATTTCCTCTGCGCTATGTACCTGCCGCCGCCAAACTGATCGGCGACTCTGACGGCATGGTAGCCTCCTTTCCGGTAAGAGTCGAATCCCTCATCGTCTTCCTCCGACCCCGACGACGACGAACACGACATCACCTTCTGATCTATTCAGATTCACCCAAATGAAAAAACAAAATTAAAAATCTGATTCTGGTTTGAAAATTCTCTGCTTTCCCCTTTTGATATATCTTCTTTAACTCGGAAATTGCTTGGACGCGAAGTCTCTGTTTAGGAAGATGGAGCGTTATTTTATTTGCGGTGTGTGAGGCTTTTGTTTAGGAGGATGCAATTCCTATTCCTTATTCCTCCACTTTTTTCTCTTTCTTTCTTCATGTGATGTGTGGGTCTTCCATTTTTCCTACTCCTTCAATTTCACACCCCATCGTCTTTATCATTCCCTCTATGCCCTTCCTTTTCCGCGGTTGGTTTACCTCTCCCTTTGACTATTTTCGGGATTCCATCATTTCAACTGTCTCTTTCCAAGTGAGGTGGAGCAATCATACCACCAAACATCTTTGTGGGTTTCTGTCATTTCCAACATCATGGACCTTTTCTCTTTAATGTATGTCTTTATGGTTTGTTTCTTTGTTTGTTCTATTTTTCAGGATTCCTAGGTAATGACCTAGCTAATTACTCCTACTATCTCCAATAATTTCATGAGTTAAGTTAGTAGTAAATCTTCAAAGTCTTTGTTTATTTATTTGCTTTTATTTTGTGTAGATCTGATTTGACTTGTTAGTCTAATGTGCCATCAATAGTGTTGAACTAAAATTTCATGTATTTTCTTACTTCTTCTGATAGTACTCACCCATGAACTATACATTGTGCTTATTATTCTTTTCATTTATGAATTGATACAAACACCTTTCAAACTTTCACTAAATACCTATACCCTAATGTGAATTACTACATAGAGCATCTCTTCCATGTCATTGAGAGGATCATCACACTGGCACATGGTATCACTGTCTCAACAAAATTGCTACTCCATTCAAAGTGTCTCATTAGCTTTTTCCATTTCAGTGTTGCTGTCTTTGCAGCTGAATTAATTTACTGAGGATGATGGTAAGTTCTGAAACTTAATCTGTCATTTTTTTTTCCCTTTTCAGATTTCATATACCTTTGAAGTTGGCAATTAATGTGACTGTGAAGTGTAGTGGAAAATCAACAATATAATCAAGTGGAAAACGATTTGTAATTTCTTATGAAATACAATGGACCTAGAAGTTGAAAAATGGATGAAAATCTAAATGCACGCATAACATCATGAGTGCAGAGAGAATATGTTATGCAGTACATAACATATCTTGTTTACAGGCTGAGAGAGTATGTAATGCATTATTTATAGACTTTTATTTACAGCAATTTTCGTAAAACTAATTTGTGACTTCCTTGGTAAGAGATAAATTGATTTATAATCGATAAGTTAATGATTAGATTATAAGTTGTTAATTTATATTATGATCTTAACTTATTAAATTAGAAATATTTAATGAAATTGATTGATAAATTTGTTGAAAAATATAGAATGACATGAATGACATATTGTATAAATTATATAATTTGTGTTTTTTTAGAAAAACAAATTATTATGTAATTATAATTATATATTTTAAAAAATTTATTAAACTTTTTATTAATATTTTTATTCAGGAAAGTAAATTTATTTAAATTAATTTTTTATTTTTCAAATTTTATTGTGTGTAGTGATAGATAATAAAGCTAAAAGGAAATAAAAAAAATCATAAAAAGTGTATAAAATATAAGAGACGTTTAAAAAATTAAATTAATGACAAACTAAAAGTTAGTTAAAATATTTTTTAACTTACAAACTAAAAAAATCTTAAAATAAACTTAGTTGAAAATTTTATAAAAATCTTGGTATTGATCAAACCAAATTATAAATAAAGGAAATAAGCTACCAACAATTTGCCTTATCAAATATATCTTATAAAAGGATAACTATATAATATGATTCTTTTAGTTAATACTTCCTTGGTTTGTTTTCTATTCATCAATGTAGAAATTAGAAAATATATTTTTTATTTTAATTTAATAGTTGTGAATTTTTTTATTAATTATGTTGTTTATTATTTATATATGTAAGTTAAATGAAAATATATATTAAAACATTGATAGGTATATGTATATGTATATATATATATATATATATATATATATATATATATATATATATATATATATATATATATATATATATAGATTATTATAAATATTTAATATTGTTTCGAATTTTAAAATATTTTTTACAAAATTTTGACAATTAAAAAGGAATAGAAAAATATAAAATCTAAATTAAAGAATAAAGTTTTTTTTCTTAAGAATCAATTTATAATATCCCTTACATAAATTAATTTTAGACTAAAATAATCCTAATAAAAAAAGATAAAAAGTGTACTGGTAATAGAAAAAAAAAAAACAATGACAACTATAGTAGTAGTAAAAAAAAGCATATAATAAATTAAGAAAAAGTTATTTTTATAAATTAAATTATACACTTGAGAAATTAGGCAATGGAGTTTTATTAATAAAAATGGAAAGACATTATACTGAATATGATAAATATCGTTTTCTTAATATTTAATAGAAATATAACATATATAAACAATTAATATACATGTTATATTTTTATAGATGATTTGTTAGATTTTTACTCCATTAGAAAGTAGCTGACAAAATTTATATAACAGACCTAAAAATCTAGTTTTATGCAATAATAATGTTTTTTTAACTTGTATATGTTAAATTAAATACAACATCATATTGATTAGTTGATGGTGAATACATTGACTTTATATTCTCATTTAGGTAATTATTCCTACTAAAATATTGTTTTTGGAGTTTGGGTTTATGATTATAGATGACAAATTACGCTAAGTTTTGTAGGTCTTTGACAAAGTGAGATTTAAGTGAAGTTAGAATCTTAAATTAAATATTGTTGATTTAATTCTTTTTCAAAAAGTATCATATTATACAGTAAACTGTATAAATCAAAGTTAATCGTACCAATGGAATTTTCAAATTGCGAAAAATAAAAGTTACATTGTGGAGCATTGTGGTATGTGCTTACAAAGACTTTACAAAGACTTGGAGGGTTTTCGGTCTCGTGTGCAGTCTTTGTCTCCAACAGGACGAGGGAGAGGTATTTGTAAAAGATATTCTAATACTAAAGTCAGGACACAAATGTTAAGAATTAGATTATCAGATTATACGTACATTTTCTTGACCCATTCACATTATATTTATAGGAGTCAAACATGTACAGAGACATTATGATTGGTCAAAGTTTTAGGTCAGAGCAACTTTTTACAGGTTGTTGTTATCATTGACTGTTTGATGAGCTGACATTGTAATATTGTTCCATAATTGAGTATATGGCAGTTAAGGCTTTCCACTATTCCGTCTTAACCAAACACTACTCAACCATAATGGTATACTAGCCTCCTAAGCTTGATAGCTATTTATGAAGAGGTTCAAGTAATTACATTATACTACTCCACCACTACTCAACCATAATGGTATACTAGCCTCCTAAGCTTGATAGCTATTTATGAGAGGTTCAAGTAATTACATTATACTAAGAGTATATTGTCCCTTTCCATCTTTAGTTGATCATTCATACCAAATTCTAGATATATTATATTGTGTTTATTACAAAATATATATTAATCGTACGAAATTTTACATATTTAAACGTATGTAGTGGTTAGAAGATTGATTTTGGAATGCATGAATATGTGTCGTGCCATTAAAAAAATTGTCATAAGTTCAAACTATAGTAGTTACATCAATTATTTCGGATAAGGTTATAATGTTCTTCTCCATTCCTTTATTTCATGGTGTAATCTAAATCTTAAATTTCTATTCAAAGCTGACATTTATACTTACATCTATTAAAATAATTATAAAAATTATTTGGGATAAGATTATAATGTTCTTCTCCATTCCTTTATTTCATGGTGTAATCTAAATCTTAAATTTCTATTCAAAGTTGACCTTTATACTTACATCTATTAAAATGAATAATAATATTTATAGATCTCATAAATATCATAGAAAGTAAAGGTTGATATTAAAAGAAAAAAAATATACTATTTTATCTTACACATGTCACATAATTATAGGTTCATAAACTCACCCACACCTAAAAAAATTAACAAGATCAATAACAACTTTTTACCGGAGTCTCTCTTAGAAATCAGAATTAGACTTTAATAGAAGTAAAATTATGTTAAACAGATGAACAAAAAATTATACACCTCATAAATATCATAGAAAGTAAAGGTTGATATTGAAAGAAAAAAAATGTATACTATTTTATCTTATCCATGTCACGTAATTATGTTTTCATAAACTTATCCGCGCCTAAAAAAAATTAACAAGATCAATAACAGCTTTTTACCCGAGTCTCTCTTAGAAATAAGAATTAGAATTTAATAGAAATAAGATTATGTTAAACAGATGAAGAAAAAACTAGAAGATTAAAAAATTATTATTTATTGTATTGCAAATAAACAAGAAAATATCATAAAAATAAGAAAGTGGAATAAAAAAAATAAATATGGACTTGTACTTATAAATAAGTATATAAAATACAAATACAAATAATTTAAAAATTTTCATCATTAAACTCTCGTATCAATTTATCAATTTTACAATATAGTCAATTTTCAACAATTAATATAAAATATATTAATATAGTAATGATGAAATAATAAATTAAAATATTCATTTATATTTATCATATAATCAATTATTACATATCAATGAAAGATTAAAAGGACTAATAAGTTATATAAAAATATTATTATTTGTCTAAACAAATGAGCAAAGCATTTTGAAAGATTCATATTAAATAAGTTCATCAAAGATTAAGACTTGAATATAAATTTTATAGTAAGAACAAGATAGCTTATAATAAATACTTTAACAATTTCATAAGCAAGAATTTTTTTGGGCTTCACATCACTTAGGCTGTGTTGGGATTGGAAAGTGGATTTGAGATTATTTGAGATAAAAGTGTATGAAAAATTTTGTTATTTTGATTAAGAAAAAGATTGTAAGATTTGAGTGGAAAATTTATAAAAGTTTGTGTATGATGTGATAGATATAAAAAAAATTTAATATATAAAATTATAAATATATTCTTACAATTAAAAATAAAATATAATTTATTTATTTAATATAATTAATAATTTTTTTTAAAGATTAAAAATATATTCAATTCATAATTTTTTTTAAATTAACTTAATTTATTATAAAATATTAATTTGTTAAATAAAAAGATTAATTTTTTTAAAATATAAATTAAATTATTTCAAAATACTTTTAATACTAAATGTAAAAATATTTATTATTTTATAATAATAAAATAATTAATATTTTATAATAATAAATAATTATATCATATTATTTATTTAAATATTTATATTTTTTTATTATTAATTATTTAATTAAAAATATTATATAATTTGTTATTGTTAAATATTATTTATTATTATATTATATATATATATTAATATACATAATTAATTAGGTATTTTATAATATACGTATAATCGATTACGTTATAACGTAATCGATTATGTATATTGATATATTATTATTATTATTTATAAAAATTATTTTATTAATATTTTTATTTTATTATAAATTTAATTATTATGTATTTTTATTATTTATTATTTTAAAATAATTATTTTTTATATTTTATTTATAATTAAATTATTTTTTTATTTAAGAAAGTAAACTTTTCTCGCAAATCTAGGTTTAGAGCAAGGAAAGTTTTGAACATAAATTTTGTTTTGTTTTTTGTGCACTTAAGTCTCGTATTTTGCACTTTTTCTGCTTTTCATCCCTCCAAAAGTTTCCCTAGTCAAAAATAAACACACCCTTAATTTTCTAATCAAATGGTTTAAACTATAAGTGATTTTCTAATCAAATAGTTTAAACTATAAGTGAAGTTTGACTATTTCCTTCTAATAATAATGCCAATGTTTAGGACTATATTACTTATAACATAACAATGTTACCCAATGTAATATTAATTTCATACAATCAATCTCACACAATTAAATTTATTCATTGGTATACTTTCATTATCATATAATTTAACATTATATACAAGACACCACCATCATTTCATTCTCACAATACATTTATCCATATTTTTGTAAGTATTTTTTTTCTAAACCCATCTAACAAAAAAAAAAAATACATAAAAAGAAATATCGCTTTAGTGATATTTTTTCAAACGAGTTGGTATTAATATTAAATATTTATTGTGCAAACTTATAATTTTTGCTAGAACATTAAAATCATATAGCCTAAACCCTCAATCCTAAATCTAAACTCTAAAAGATTTAGAATTTAGGATTTAGCATCAAATTGACTCTTCAAATACTAAACTCAAAAAGAAAATAATTGATACTCAAAAAGAAAATAATTGATACTCACTTTTTGGAGTATTCATATTGGTATTTAGGCAACCAAATGTTATTTATTTTAAATTTTGAATAATTTAAGAATGTTATTTATTTCATTTTTTATTTAAATAAAATTTTTAATAATTTAAGATTTTATTTATTTAGGAATGTTATTTATTTTATATTTTATTTATTAGAATTTTGAATAGTTTAAGAATGTTATTTATTTCAAATTTTATTATAATTAGGACATTAAATAATTTAAAATTTATATTTATTTTAGATTTTGAATAGTTTAGAAGTTTTATTTCATTTTATATTATTATTTAAGTAGGTTAAATAGTTTAGGATCTGTATTTATTAAGATTTTGAATAATCTAAATTTTTTATTTATTTCAAATTTTTATTTAGGTAGGACAATAAAATAATTAATAATCTTACAATTTTATTAATTTAAAAAAGTTCTTCATTCCTAAAAAAAATTAATCATATTTTAATTTAAATTAATTTTAACCAGGTAAATTTATATAATCTTTAAATTTTATCTATTAAAATGATTATTTTATTAATCACACTCATTTCATCACTCAATAACTTTCTCTTTATTTCACACCATATTCTTCTAACATAATTAGTTTCCAGCCACTCTCACCTCAAATTTACTTTTTTTTCAATCTCTTAAATCCATTCTCAAATCCGAACATAAATTAATAAAAAACCATAAAATTTATAATCTTTTAATCTTAAGCCATGAATTTGATTACCTGCGGTCAATTATATATCGATTAATTATTACCTTCAGAAGTTGATATATAATTTTATTGAATGCAACGGGAAAGTCTATTTTTAATTGTTTCTTATATTTAGAGATATAAACTTTTTAAAATTTTAATTTGATAAAATTTATTGAAATAAATATAATTGGTGGTGTGATGTATAAGTCCAACTACTATTTTATTAAAAATATAAAAAAATATGAAATATTATTTAAAACTAGAAAATATACGCGTTTTATTTTATTAAAAATATAAAAGAGATTTAAATTTTTAAACTATAATTAAAATGAGTCTTTCATAAGTGTAAATTTTCCTGTATTAGATGGATAAACTACCTTTCTTGTCTGACGTAGGATTTAAGTTTTTTTTTTTCTTTTAATTTTCGGTGGGTCACAGCTTTCATAAAAGTTTCGATTCTATCTTCATTTCCACGATTGTATAAGAAAAAAAAATCGTGAATTGCTGCCTTTCTTTATTGCCCAGATCCACGTCTCTTCTCCTCCCATAACTCCAACCATAAATTCGGTCGGTGCTATAAAAATGTAAGAGTTATTTGCAAATCCACTAAGTGATTTTGTTATAACATATTATATTTGGATATCAACATAAGTCTACAATCTTAAAATATAACTTAATTTTTTTATAAAACACTTAATCAACTTATTCATTAAGTACTTTTAAATTATTTATTAACACTTACTAACTTTCAGATTCAGAATATTTCATGAACAACCATTTAAAAGAAGATCCTATTCACTCAAAGCTAGTCTTCTTCAAAGTCTTCACTCAAACAAACCTTTTAGATCCATATGCTACAATTTTTACAAAAAATGAACAGCATTAAACAACAACAAAATAACTGAACACTTCATTCAGGAGCATCAATTCCCACTACAAAGAATTCCCCTCCCAGACCAATCACCATCTTGCTGCAAGAATCACTATCAAGGAAACACCAAGCTTATACTTATAAGCTTAGTTTCTCCAATGTATCCAAATAATCAAAGACATTTTGGGATCACTATTACTCTATTCAATAGTAGATTCAGAATAAAAGATACAAAGAGTATCTTTCTTCAAAAGTACATTAACCACCCCAAAATACGCCCAGAATAAAAGATACAAAGAGTATCTTTCTCCAAAACTACATGTTCTAACAAGTTTTGAATTAGGATGTGGGGGAAAGAATCTCCATCACAGAAGTGAAAGTCCCAGTAACTGCAATCACAAACCCAAAAACCACAATTGCTCCATCCCAAACAAGACAACCCCACCCCAACTCCTCCTTAAAAACAATCAGATGAAACATTGCAGGCAACACAAAACTCAACACAACACACACACTGCTTCCCACCAGGGACAAAAAATCCGCAAAATTAGGAACCAAAAGCGCCACCAAACTAATCACCAACACCATCAACCATCTCAACCACAAGCAGTACCTAGACCCACAGAACCTTCTCTCCACCACCTCATTCACAGGGTTCATCATAATCGGAAAAGTGAAGAACAAATTGATACAAAGCCCCAACTGAACCAAAAAAGTAATCACCCCAGGACCCAAATTGGTGGTGATAATACCCTTAGTTTCTTCCCCAAACGCAAAGTAACCCAAACCCCCAAACAAACCAAACAACACAGAAATCGACCCCATCCCCAACCCCAAAACCCTACCGAACTTCTCCTTATCCTTGGCCTCACTTTCCAACGGCAGAACCATTCCGATTCCCTCAAAAGCATACACAGCCACACCGATGCCGTAGAAAAACACAGACAAATCCCCGAACACTTTCAAATCGGGCCTATTCTTAACCGAAACAAAAACATCCTCGACCATGACAATACTCTTGGCGACAAGATCAACCACGTCGGCGAAGATACTCAACGGAGCCAAATGAGTCAAAGTGCGAACCGAAATCAGACCCAATTGGAAGGGGAAGCAGGCCCAGAGGAACAAAACCTTGGGGGTGAAACCGAGGAAAACCGGCGTCGTTTCGTTGTTGGTAAGGTACGCGAGGGTGGAGGAAATAAAGATGAGGTAACTGACGCAAAAGCCGGCTTGCGAGAGGACGATCATGACGTCGACGGCGAAGCGGCCCAGTGGGCCGCAGATGGTAAAGCCCAGGTCACCGAAGGAGGAGATTCTGGCGAAGCCCGTTACGGAGTGGATTTTGCGGCGCGTGAGGACGAGGAGCATCATACATTGGTAGGTGAGGAAGGCGACGGAGAAGAGCATGAGGAGGCCCATGAGCCAGCCCGTTCGCTTGAAGGTGTAGGGCAGGCCCAGCACGCCGGCCCCAACTATGGAGATGAAGATGTTGGCGAAGGTCTTCAGATTGGAGGACAAAGGCGGTGCCTTTCCCAGCAGAGGAGTGTCCTCCGTAGGGTACGGTGGAAGGGTGTACGCCGACGACCCTGCTTCCTTGGAGAACACCATGGCTTCTTTCTGTTACTTTCCACTTCTCAATTCTCAGTTCTCAATTACTGTTACAAAGGGTTATTGATTTTATGATCAAGTTATGATTTTTTCAATCTCTATCACCACGATTATATAAAGTAGGTTTGATCAAATATGGGAATATCAGAGAACGGGTCAAGTTGCTATTCTCAAATACGTGGCGGCTATGCTTTTCAGACCACACCAGTTTTAGTTTTCGTGTTAGGCTTATCTTTTATTTAGTTTTATTTTATATATTATTGTAGTAATTCTTCAAAATTCGGGTATTTTTTCTTTATTTTTCTCAATTTTTAATAAATAAACGAAATCTGATCTCAACTGTCAGAGGGGTCCACATTAACTGTTATTGATATTCTATTGTTTTTTTTAACCGTTAGCAGTTACAATCAGTAATAAATATTATTAATTGACACTTGTCTTTCCTTTTGCCAATGGGAGCCAGTCCGGTGAAGTAAGAACTACCCAATAGAAAAGTGAGAGAAAGGTTTAGATAAAAAAATGGAAAAGCTCTTAAAAAGAATTTGAGTGATTGTTTCCATTTTAGTAATTGTTTGACCTCATTCCCTCCAGAGTCAAGTCAGATCAAACTCTTTTAAACTGTAGAAGGATAAAAAAAAAAAAAACTGAATTACTAAACAGTTGTAAAAATCAAATGATCCTACTTTTGTTCTAATGTTAGAAAGACTATTAATTTAAGTAAGGGTGCTTATAGCATCTTATAGTCAGCCTTTTTATTATATTATATTTTAATAGATTGATTATTAGGATCTTATTTTTAAAAAGTAACATGTTCCACTCCCATGAAATCATATGTTCTATTTAAAAATCAACTACACTCTATTTTATTTTAAATGAAACATGTTTTTAATGTTTACTCAATATTTAAAATAGATCAACCAAATCGTTGAAAAGATCAATAATAACTTTTTCAACATTTGATTAAAAGCCAAATTCTTTTAGGTATTTTATTGATTTTAGTTTTTCTTAAAAATTATAATTTCATTAGATTTTTATGACAGGTTGCAATATTTGCAAACTGTATCAAATCAATGTGGAAATGCTAACACATAGGAGGGGTACTCCCCTGTTTATGCTAGTTATTAATAATGAAAAGACATATGCTCTTCTTATTTTTTTTATCAATATTTTAATTTAGAAATATCCATGTGGGTAGGCCCTCACTAGCTATATAATATGAATATCCTACAGCAAACTCAGATATTTATAAGGAACTTATTTTCTTCATGACTATTTTATTTATTCACTAAAGGCCAAGGCATTTGTTGGTCCCATTAGAGAAAGAAAACCACAACTTTGTTTCTCCTTTGTTCGTCTTTCAAGATTCCTCCAAAATTTTGTACAAAAAAGTGATGTCAAGTGTGATAGAGAGTGAAGATAACTCATTTGATGTAAATCTTAAAGATGCAGATAAAATAAAAAAACTCAAGTATCCCTAGTGTACGATAGGGACAAGCTAACTAATAGCCTATCCACCGTCAACTGGTCAGGTGTCGGTGTGCCCATTTGGTGTTGCAGTGTACTATTTCTTGTCGTTTAACCAGAAGAAGACGTGAAGTTTTTTGCTAGCAATACACTTACACATATACAGAATTTCGTTACTATACGGAGAACCAAGAAAATTTAGTCTACACTTCACAATAAGGTTTGTAGGAATTAACTCCGAGTAAATATGATCATTGGTGGAAGTCAGCATCAATTTCCACCAAATAGACAATTCCTCAATACTTAACATGTGGGGGTGTTTTAAGAGTGTGAAGCTAAGAAATTGATTGTGGGACAGAGTTTGCAATATCCACCTGATTACTGGAGTATGTCATATATGTTGAGTATATTCTTGTTGACACCTCGTTCTTGACTCAGACAGAGTAGCAGTGAATTCCAAATAAAAAGGTCAGGAAGGATGCCCTTGTCTACCATTTCTCTAAAGATCTGCATGGCTTTTTGAAGGTCCCCTTTCCTACACAAGACATCAATAAGAGGACGGTATGTTTCTGTATTGGGTGCACAACCTCTTGCGGTGATGTCTTCCACCAACTTCAAGGCATTCTCAACGCTTCCCTGTCTGCAAAACCCCGTGATGACAGCATTGAATGTAGATGGAATGGGAAAACAGTTATTAGCAATCATTTCATTGATCAGCTCAACTGCCTCTCGGATACTACCTTGTTGGGAAAATCCATGAACAAGGCAGTCATAAACTAAAATACTTGGAATTCCACCTTCATCAGTCATCTGATCATACACCCTCTTTGCATCCTCAATAGACTCCTTGCAGTGTTCTAAAATCTTCAGGCTTCTGTCAACAGCTCTAGGGAACAGGTTCCCCATCTTTGTTAGAAACTCAGCTGCCTCATCAAATCGGTTTTGCTTAAACAGGCCATATATTATGCTATTATAAGGACCGATGTGCCCTCTAGAGCCTTCTTTGCTTTCCTCCATTAGCTCCAAAATAGAAAAACCATCTTCAATTCTTCCTTCTGAACACAGACCCCTAATCAATGAGTCAAATGTGACAAAGTTCCATTGGATCCCATCTATTTTCATATCATTAAAAAGATCAAGAGCCAAATCCAACATCCTAGATTCACAAAAGCCAGATATCAGTGCATTATAGGTATCCACATTTGGAAGACAGCCTTTACTCTCCATCTGCTTCAAAAAATGAAGCCCAATCTTCACCTTCCCCACTCCACAAAACCCCTTTATCAAGGTGTTGTAAGCGACAACATCTAGCGAACCTCCCATGCTCTCAACTCTCTCTAAAACCTCAGCCGCCTCTGTGGCGCTGCCAGCATTGCATAGAATTTCCAGCACCTTAGTAACAGTGACAATATCAGGCACAAATCCCAGGCTAAAACTCTTCTCCAGCAGGACAAGAGGCTGAACTGAATTCCCTTCCTTACAGTACCCAGATATCAAAATATTAAAGGTAACATCATTAGGCTCCTCCATCTCACTCATCAAGCTCCTAGCCCTCCCTACCTTCCCATTCCTACAAAGTGCATGAAGCAAAGTGTTGTAAACCACAGTGTTTGGAGTAACCCCTCTGGACTTAATTAGCTGCAAGAGCTTAAAACCTTCACCTATCCTATTAGTGAGACACAGCCCTTTCATCAAAATCCCAAAAGTGTAATCATCCCCCTCAACCCCACTCGCCATCATGCTCTTTCTATAAAACTCCCGGGCCATATCAATGTCCTCCTTCACAAGCACATCCAAAATTGAGTTGAAAATCTTGAGGGAGGGACTGCCATGGAACTTGTACGCCAAGTCAAGTACTTTGATTACAGTTCTAATCATCCGCGCCCGGCCGAGGCCGCGGATGATGGTGACGAAGATGGCATCATCGGGTGGTGCACCGAGTGATTGGGGCATTTCGTCGAGCAGTTGCTTGACAATGTCGAAACGGCGGAAGGTGCAGAGCTTGTGGATCAAGGCGCGGTATGTGGATTGAGAATGGGCGAAGTTGGGGATGGTGGACGCCCATCTGAAGCATTCCAACGCTTGGGTAGCAGATTTCTGGTCCAGTATCAGCTGCGAAACATGCTCCTCGCTTGGTGCAGAAGAAGAATACGAAGATGAATACGTTTGGAATTGGAAACGCCTTAGATAAGGGGTTGCGGAGGATCTACAAGATGCCAATGCTTTCCAAAGCTTATGCATCTCATCAATCAAGGCTAAGTACAAAGATTATTCAGCGTAAAAAATCTTTCTATAAACAATGATCTTTCCCGCTGAACAAATATGCAAATGTTTTGCTCTGCTACGGGATTTACTTAAATGATTATACGGGAAGATAAATCAAGAATTACAATAGAATTAAACTCACACAAGAATTACACCACTTTCAATCTTAAACCCAAAACTACCCAAAACCTTAAGGATTTGTGAATCTTTTATTTGATATATTATTCAACTTTCTCGTTTTTACTCTCGTTTTTATTTAATATGACACTAGACTCAACTTACGTACCTAACTACGTAAAAAGAAAGTTTAAAGAAAAATAACAAGACTTTATTCATGATCTTCAACTATATCAACCTACACCCTCTTCTTTCATTATACAAGTTTAGGTACAAGTGTTTCCTTTCATTCCAACAAGATTATTGTACATTCCGTGTTAACCTTTTCTAGATGAACAAAAGAACGTGTTGATATTATTGGAGCTTAAGAAGAAATAGCCAAATAGGAATAGCATAAAAAATTCTATGGCCTGAGACCATGCTCATGCCATATCCCTGAAAATTTGATTGCATAACAAGGATTCCAGGGAATTAGTACTAGAGAGAATATCCCTGAGAAGATTGTAGCAATGATGCTGAACATGAGCACTATCAATCCTTCCTAAGTATTATGTTCATTTATCCTTTTAACAGAATCATTTTCAACTTGATAAGTGATTATCTGTTTTTCCTATAATTTGCCAAAGGTGTGAAGGCAAAGACAGGTCAACAACAATAAGAAAACATAGTGAATGTTCCTAACAAATTTACAATGACTTGAAAATGTTGTAAAAGATAAACTACGGGGGGAAAATACAAATCATTTACTTCATAGCTCTTTTCAGTGGACAATGGAAGTTTGCTATTGTGTGGTGTATTTGTATCACTTCCCGCCATTGAAAATGGGAAGACTGACACTGAAGGATACTCAAAAATTGGACTTCAAGAAGCTTGTTCTAGACAAGAAGACCAGAAGCATGTGTGAACCTTGCCGGGTGATAGTCCATGTAATAATGATATAGTACAAGTAAAGAAGGCTCAGAATCTGATTGGTAGGTACTCCCCAATTCGAGTTGTTACAAGTTGTGTAACATTATTATTGACATTTAAGCAAACAACAATATTCAAGGGCAGCAGGGGTAGCAGTTAGTCAGAAAAATCCCCACTGAAGAACACCCTACTCAATAATCTGTACAAATCAGCAACCACATTTATTCATCTACCATTCAAGACCCCCTTGAGAAGATCAAGGCCCTCAGCAGAAATACTCCTCCTCCTATATGATCTAGGAATTTCAATCTTAGGAGGTGGATCTTTGGAGAAACACACAATCACTACTGTGAGGTTGTCACATGTGTTGCGTTGGAGGGCCTCAGAAACAAGTACTTTTGCACATTTGTTGGGATCATTATGCTGCATGAGCTCCCTCCTCACCATTGTCACAGCACACTGGCTGCTCATCACATCCCACAATCCATCACACCCCATTATCAAAAACTCATCCTCTTCGGTCAGCACAATCTCCTCCAGCTCCGGCTCCGAGCTTAAAGGACTCTTGGAACCTTTAGTGCCTTTTATGTGCCAATCTCCAAGAGCACGAGCAACTGAAAGTTGCCCATTGAGGTATCCATCATAGATCACCCCACCCAGTTTTTCAATTCTTAATCTTTCAGAAGTGCAATTTGGTTTATGGTCTTTGGAAAGTTCAATGGCCCTGCCCCGTTTGCCCAATACAGCACGAGAATCTCCTGCATTGGCAATCAGCATGGAACTGCAAAATAGATTACTAGTACAATTAGCACCATTTGCTTGTACTAGCATCATGCATTAAAATATATATGCAAGTACCAACAGCTTGTAAAAATCATTATTCTAATGATATGGTTCTCAGTTCTTACCTTCCCAACAAAAGGGCTATCAGAGCGGTGGTGCCTGAAGAGCTATCAAGAGCACTGGCATCTCTAAAAGCAAGATCAGCCTTCACAAATGCACTCTTAATTGCTTTCTTAATGCCAGATGGGAAATGAGCATCTTCAACTATAAACTTGAGGATGTTCTTTCTAGTAAATGATGCTGCGTCAACACCACCATGTCCATCAAATACCTGTATATAATCAATCCCCATGAATACCTAATCTAAGGGGCATGCAAAAGGCAACCAGAATGGAATACTAATCAAAACATGGTAGTCAAAGAAATAATTTCTATCATGAATTAATCTATGTAATTTTTTAGGTCATTGTGGTTAATCAGTGATGGGGAATTCATTCATATCTTATACATTGCTCCACTTATGAAGAGATTTTGCCCACTTCATTAGGAAAATAACAGGATCGATCTAACTCAACACAAGAAACATACCCCATAAAATGCTGCAGGAGAAGGAATGTTTGCTCCTAGACCGTCACATTCACTAAGAATATCAATGCATATGAATTCATCCTCCATGTACTGCTTTGGTCCTTTATCAGAATAGCTTCCAGATCGAATTTCAAGTGGAAAGTCTGATTTTTTTTCTGTGCTTGATTTAAGTCCAATAATATTAATATTCGATTCCTAGACAGAAGAAGATAGGGCATAATTACTAGCTAGGACTACGTCAAAATATATGGATAACAGCAGCTTGAACAAATAAACATTCCATTTTCTTTCCATTGAGTTCTCTTTCAATGCTTTCATAGACATGGACACTATACTTCAAACAAACCGGTCAAAACAAGGACATGAACCAACAAACTGCTCAAAAGTTTTTAATAGTAAAATGCCATTTCAACTTTCAAGAAAAATTATCCTAAATATTGCAGCTTCTATAAATCAGCAGAAACTTTATCGACCCTTTTGCAATTAGCTGCAGATTCAATCAGATCCAGATGCACGTTTGAAAAGTGTTTGAGAAATAGGAAATCATGTCTGGGATATGGAAGTTATAACTATTAGCTTCTCAACATAAAACTACATCTCAAAGGTGGAACCAAACACGCCAAAAGCCTCTTTTGTAACAATACAACTACTAATATCAAAACAATAAATGAGAGAAAACAACATGTTCCAAACTTTCCTAAATCCAAGGTTTCTTTCAACCAAATTGTGTCAAGCCATGAAAATGCTGCACAGGTGTTGAATCTAGATGATATCCAACCCACAAGAACAGAAACATGGAATTTCATTTTGATCATACTAACCGGTTCAGCAGACCAAGAAGAGCTGCTGAAATGTCGCATAACCGAATGGTCCCTCGGAGGCTTCCCTGCATTCTGATTCAAATTCCCCACCGTATCCCCATTCAGTTCCTCCATGGAACCATCACTACTACCCCTGGGGCAGGGGCATCCACCACCACCAATACCACCACTCATTGTATCTGCCTCACACGTGCAACATGTCCTTGTCCCATATCACGAATCCACCACTCAACCACAACCACAACCAAACAACAGCTTAAAAATTTGTTTTTTCATTTATTTTTATTTACCCTTATACCAGAAGCTTCTCCAAAACTATTCAAACAACCGCCACACCCGATAAAGAAGCCATTTTTAAGCCACCCCAGAAGAACACAGCCAGATACAGCTATTGGAAACGTGACTGGCACATGATCCAAGCAAAAAAGAAAATCTCTAGCGAAGGCAACCGTGAGAAACACGAGAAAGAAGAGGTGGTAGCGTGCAGAGAAAGGAAGAAATGGTGGTGGCAAAGAGAGAAGATTAAGAGCAGAAAAACGAAGACCAATATAGATATAAATGGATATGAGAGAGAAGGGGGAACCGTTGAGAAGAGTATATATAAAGTGATTGGCAAATGCAAGTTTTGCGGTCGCCATTGTAGCGGTTGAAAGGAAGTGACATGTGGCTTCTTCTGCTGCCATTTGTGTTACCAGTTGACCGGATACATGGCCTTGTGCTCCTCCAACCTCTTGCAATCCATCATCAATTTTCTTTCATCATCTCATATTAATCATTCTATGCATTTCTTTTTAACATTTTTCTATCGAAATTGTTATTTGTGACACATGAAATTAGCATTTAAATGTATTTTTATTGTATCTTGATTTTGTTTTGAAAAACATACATTGAAGCTTTATATATTTATTAGATAAATTTTAAAATTGGTCTCATCATCTAATCCTATTTTTATTGAAGATCCATCCTTGATAAGATGAACATGACCATATGTTTAAGAAACTCAGACAACATTGCTGGATGATCATGTCAAACTATATAATATATTTGTTGTTTCATATGAGTTTAAGTTAATTTGTTTATGTTATTTTCTAATAGTTCTCAAGTCAATGCATGCATAATGAGTGAATCACATGTGCTCTGGTCAGATATTAGAGAGTTTATGAAGTTGCTAATTCTTTTTTGACAAAGTATGAGTTGGATTTAGATAGTTCTAAGATTTCTCATTTTTCTATTCTTTTGTTGACTTTTGCACTATTGGCTATGTGTAGAACATTTTTATTTATTATCAAAAGCAATGATTAATACTATTCAATATCTTTAATATACATGCAAAGCATACAGATATTTAATATACTAAAAAACTAAACAAGCAAATATCCAACTATTGATATATTAAGAGAATACATCCATGGATCAATATGTTAACTTTCACAAGACTATTTTTTAATTTAACAAATCACAACATAACAAAATTTATAGGCTAAAGACAAAATGGACGACAAAAGAATAGGGACAACATTTCCAAGGAAGTGATAAATTGAAAAAAAATAAAGTGATTAATTTTTACATTTATCTAAAACATTAATATGAAAAATATTTTTAAAGCAGATTAGCGGATTGAAAGCAACCTTTTTTTTTTTAAAAAAAAAAGAGTCTATAACAAATAAAGTATGAGTCTTTTTTTTTTATTTATCTGTACATTATTCGACTATATTTTTTAACAAATTTATTCACTCTCTTTTTTTATATTTTAGCATCATATTTTTTTAATTTCCATACACTTTACCAATTTATTTAAATAAATAGCAACGCAGTGAATTAAAAAAGGTAAAAAACTTTGAATTTATTTTCATATTTTAATTTTTTTCAAGACAAGTTAATACGTCATTGGATATTTAATAAATGAATAAATATGAAAAAAATACATGTCAATAAACTATACGAAAAAAACTTAAACAGTAAAAATTTATAAAATAATAGTAGTTAAATCATAAAATGAGCAAAAAAGAGGAATCATTAAATTATTAGCAATAATAATAGCATAAACGAGAAGAAACTATATCTACATCACTTTGGTTTTATTATCTTATTCCTTTTTTTGATTGATTTCATTTTGGGTATCGAAAACGACACGACGTTCCACCGTAAATGAAACATTGCTTTCCACCCACTTCACAGTCAACGCAATATCACACTTCATTTGTTATTCCAAACATATCTTTTCATGACCACATTTTTCTTATATATACACTTAATTTAATAATAAAATATTATATTCACACGATAATAATATATTTTGTATAGTGTAAATCCATTGGTCTTGAACCATTCTTACATGAATTTAATAATACATTACATAATTATTACAAGCCCAACAAACCAATAACTTTACAGTTTGAGCCAACGATCCTGTCATGTGTTTCACATGAAAAATCAAACATAGTACTTTATTATTATTATTATTATTATTATTATTATTATATTATTTTTATAGCAAATATACCTAATCTCACTACATGACAAGGGGTTCAAATCCTGTGCTGTTGTGGACAGACAATTATCTCCAACTGTTTGGAGGCAATTTCACACTTAGAGGTTCAATTTCAGCACCCAATCTATTGGTGACAAGGGTCATTATTGCACATCATCACTCAAACAAAACACAAGGAGAACAATATGTGCCCAGTGGCATTAATTTTTATGGACCATATTTCCCATCACCAACCTTAGCATTAGCAATAACCTTATTGCCAATTTACCCCCTCCATTTTCTTTGCTTTCCATCATCAGTGCCCAGAGTCTCCATATTCCACTATGCTTTTCATGGTCTCTCTTTGCATTTACTTTTGGTTCCCTCTTCATGTGCAAGTATTGGCCACTGGTTAAAGTTTCTCTTTTTGGAGTACTGTGTACCAGGCATGTATAACCCTTTTGAGTAAAGTTCTATTTTTTACATGTTGCTATATTGGAATCCTGTACTTGTTTCCTTAGTAGTAATGCTTTGTCTAAGATTTCTTTATATTTGATGTGCGTTCATGATTTGGCTTTTAAAGTTGTGAGCTTTAACACCCTTGTTTTGGGGGGTTCTCTTTTCAAGAACTACCTCTTTTCAAGATCTTAGTTTAGTAGTTGTATTTTCTTTTAGAAAATAAAACAAAATTGGGGATATTGGATATTGCTTCACTTGTTTGTAGAGGAGGTTGTTCATGAGTGGCTATTGTTTTACAGGTACCTTATCAAACCATGATTAAAGTTTGGTCCTTGGTTTTCATGGTTCTCTCCATTGGATGCTTTTCAAATGGGCATGGCAGGGAAAATTCCACAGTACCAGATTTTGTAAATATTGGGGCTCTCTTCTCTTTCAATACCAGTGTTGGTAGAACTATAAAAATAGCATTAGAAGCTGCGTTTGAAGATATAAATTCTGATCCAACTATTCTTGGTAGAACCAAGCTAAACCTCTCACTGCAAGAAGATTCTAAGTACAGAGGTTTCCTGAGCATTGCCGAGGGTATGTCTTTCATAGTATCACCCTTGTTATGTGTTAAAGCCTTAAAAATAATGTTTCTCAGCCACAGATCAGGTTACTTCAACTCTGTCAAATTATAGCTCTGCGTGATAACAGTTTTGCAGGTCATGTCAAGACAGACGGTGGCGATAATAGGTCCCCACAGTTCTGTAACAGCTCATGTCATAACTCACATTGCAAATGAGCTGCAAGTTCCTCTTTTGTCATTTTCAGCTTTCGACCCAACTCTTTCTTCACTTCAATTCCCATTCTTCATCAGAACTTGCCATAGTGATCTTTTTCAAATGACTGCAATAGCAGACCTTGTTGACTACTATGGCTGGAAAGATGTTATAGCTGTCTACCCTGATGATGATAATGGGAGAAATGGAATCAGCGCATTAGGTGATAAGCTTGCGGAGAAGCGTTGCAAGATATCATATAAAGCAGCTTTGAGTCCGCAAGCAACTATGGAAGAGATTAGTAATGTGCTTGTGCAGGTGGCTCTGGCAGAATCACGGGTAATAGTTGTTCATGGCAATACTCTACTTGGCCCTCAGGTGTTTACTGTTGCAAAGAGTCTAGGGATGATGGGAACTGGTTATGTCTGGATAGCCACTGCTTTCCTCTCTGCTCTGCTTGATATCAACTATCCCCTCTCTCCTGATTCAATGGATGAAATTCAAGGAGTTCTTACGCCACGAATCTACACGCCAGATTCACCTCGCAGAAGAAGTTTTGCTTCTAGGTGGAAAAACTTGACTAGTGGAAATACTGCCAATGTCAAACTTGGATTGAGTTTTTTACCTCTCTTTGCATATGACACTGTTTATGCACTTGCTCGTGCTCTTGATGCATTTTTCAAAGAAGGTAACCGAATCACATTCTCAACTGATTCAAAGCTATCTAGCATACATGGAAACAACTTGAATCTTGAGGCCTTGAAAATCTTTAATGAAGGAAATCTGTTACGTAGGAACATCTATGAGGTAAACATGAATGGTGTATCAGGTCCATTCAAGTATACATCTGATAGAAACCTTGCTAATCCTGCATATGAAATCATTAATGTGATTGGAACAGGAACTCGGAAGATTGGTTATTGGTCTAATCACTCTGGTTTTTCAGTTGTTCCTCCAGAAACTCTTTATTCCAAACCAGCCAGTCTTGCCAGGAAAAATCAAAAGCTGTTTCCTGTGATTTGGCCTGGAAACACAGATGAGAGACCTCGTGGTTGGGTTTTTCCAAACAATGGAAGGCTCTTAAAGATTGGAGTACCAAGAGGTGTTAGTTACCAAGAATTTGTCTCACAGATAAGAGGCACTGATATGTTTGAGGGATTCTGCATTGATGTATTTCTTGCTGCGGTGAACCTGTTGCCTTATGCTGTCCCCTACAGGTTCATCTCATATGGGGATGGTAAGAACAATCCTAGTATGACTGAGCTTGTCCGTCTGATCACAACGGGTGTGAGTATCATGCCGATAACCTTTTGTGCAGTTTGGATGTTTTATGGTAATCTTCTAAGACCAATTTTCTTCTTCTTATGCAGGAATTTGATGGTGCGGTAGGTGACATTGCAATTACTACAGAAAGAACAAGGATGGTGGATTTTACTCAGCCATATATTGAGTCTGGTCTAGTGGTAGTAGCACCTGTTGGGAAGGCAGATTCCAATGCTTTGGCCTTTTTGGTCCCTTTTACACCAAAGATGTGGTGTGTCACAGCTGCCTTTTTCATATTAGTCGGAGCTGTTGTTTGGATTTTGGAGCATAGGGTGAATGATGAATTTAGGGGACCACCCAAAAAACAAGTAGTTACCGTTTTATGGTAAGGAAATATGGTATCTCTCATCTTTGGACCTTTTTAAGAACTCATCTATGTTAATGATACATACTATAATTGTAAAGAGCCTTCAATTTTCCTATTATATTTATGTGTATACAGCTTTGTTTGTTATGTTTGTAACTTGTTTGGTTTGCATGTGGCAGGTTTAGTTTTTCAACAATGTTCTTTTCCCACAGTAAGTGCCAGATTTTTGTCTTTTGTGACATCTATTGTCAAAGTGGTAGCTTCCGTTCGATTACTCAAGCTGCTTTTCTCTATAACATGCAGGGGAAAATACAGTGAGCACACTTGGTCGTGTAGTGTTGATTATATGGTTATTTGTAGTTCTTATAATTAACTCAAGTTATACGGCAAGTCTAACCTCAATCCTCACAGCGCAACAGCTTTATTCTCCCATTAAAGGCATTGAAAGTCTAGTAAATAGCAAAGAGCCTATCGGCTACACGCAGGGTTCTTTTGCAAAAAACTATTTAGTTCAGGAAATTCATATTGAGGAGTCCAGGCTTGTTCCTTTGACAACACCAGAAGAAATTGCTAAAGCACTGAAAAAGGGTCCCAAAAATGGGGGTGTTGCTGCTTACATTGATGAGCGTGCCTACACTGACATCTTCCTCTCCAGCCGTTGTAATTTAACTGTTGTAGGTCAGGAGTTCACCAGAAATGGGTGGGGATTTGTAAGTATCACATGGCCTTTACTATTTACCTTGTTTTTTTCTTTTGCTCTTTTAAGAAGCAAGTGTAACTATATGATCTTCAGCTCATGTTGCATACTTAACTGCTACTGTCTAAGGACTTTATTCTTGGGTAAAAAAGGATAGGTGATTTCAATCTACAGAAACATAACCTACCTGCAAAATTCAGACCAACTGCCTATAGAGTAAGGGCTTTGTTAATGGCTAAGCACACTTATTAAAGAATGAAAATAACATTTTTTTACTCATGTTAAAGAAAAAATATTAAGTGTTCTTTGAATGTTTGAGATATTAGATATTTATACTTGGCATCAAATAGTGTGTAAGGCAGAGGTTACCAAAACCCATATAATAATTGCATGCAATAGGTATGTCACCCTAGCCGTTCCTAATCTTGGAATTCCTTAATTCTTTCTGCCATATATGATCATAAACACAGCCGCCCAAGATCCGGTGGTACATTTGTAGGATCATGAAACATCAACAATACAACTTTGTTTTAGAGGCAAAGTGGCAAAAACAAATTTGATTTTCTTTACATATTATATGCTTTACTTGATCAACTTTCCCCATGTCATATTCTTAATCTATTTACTGTTTGAATGAATTAATTCAACTTGCTGAACTTAAATTTTAAAAGGGTTGAAGAAAATTACCGTTCAATACTTAGCTTAACGACTATACATTGTTAGTGTAAAAATGTATACTACTAATTAGAAATAACTGTTGATGTGATTTTTAAGGCAATCATTGTAAAAATCAACAAATTTGCCATACACAATAGTTTGTGATTGGATGAATGTGTGAAACGACTTTGCAGTGTTAGGGCATTACCTAGTTTTTCTTTAGTTTTTTACATTTTGAGTGCAACACGCTTAGTACTAGTCCTTGGAATCAAGTTCAAGATTAATATACTCCTTTGTTGGTTCCCATATTTGAAGTTGCCAGCTTTGGTAACATGTATTGTTTTCCTTCATTTTTCTTCAGGCCTTTCCACGGGACTCCCCATTAGCAGTTGACCTGTCAACTGCCATATTGCAAATGATAGACAATGGAGATTTGCAAAGGATCCATGACAAATGGCTTTTGAGTAGTGCTTGCTTATCACAAGGGGCAAAGCTTGAAGTGGAAAGACTCCAACTTAAAAGCTTTTGGGGCCTCTATGCCATCTGTGGACTTGCCTGCTTGCTTGCACTCTTCATGTATCTCATACAGATTTTGAGGCAATACCACAAGCACTACTCAGAGGAACCTGAGTCCCCTGACGGCCGAAGCATAGGATCAGCAAGATCTTCACTTCTTAAAACTTTCCTTTCATTTGCAGATGAGAAAGAAGAGACTGTTAAGAGCCGGTCCAAGAGAAGGAAAATGGAAAGGTTATCGTACAGAAGCGCTGAAGGAAGCTCATCCATTGATTCGAATAAGGGATATGCTTCCCGCAGAAGTGAATATGCTTCACGCAGAAGTGAATATGCTAGCGAAGTTTCATGACCAACATTTCTACGTGGATCAGCAACACCCTTTATTCCTACTGCAACTAGTGTACTACTAGCACTTTCCTTTTTTTTTCCTTTTAAGTAAATATATGTAGGATAAATTAAAACTTTGGGTAGCTATAAGTAACACTTCTTTTAACTTGGATTTTAATTCTTTATGTATGCAGAAAAAAGGGTTTTCAGTTTATACTATATATACATTAATCATTATCAATTCTCTTCCTGACTGTAATCACAATAAAAGTGTCATTTATGTCAATAAAACTAGAACTCCAATGTGTGAAATTGTGATAGATTTTGAAGTTCTTACAACTCTGAATTCTGTATGGCTTAATGTTGAAGTAAAGAAGTAACCATTCAAGAATACATTACTGTACATTTAGCTGAATTCTCTGAGCACTAGGGACAATACAGATGGCATTTCACTATAACTTTGGGTTAGTTAATCTGTGAAGAGTGACCACATATGTACATTACAAGTCTATTGCTCCGTTCTGTAAAACCGAACACATTTCGCTCCAGACTAACCTATCTTTTCCGACAGATAAATTAAGGCATCCGAACAAAGCGAAGGTACTAGTTAATGTATCTAAAATATCTCTGAAAGCATTCATCGTTCTTGCAATTTATGTGTATAACTTTGTACACTTCAATCAAGAGCCTTGGGAATCGACTAGCAAAGTAGTCATTGAATCCTTCCGGAAGAGGTCCTATCAGTTCCTAATAAGCAAGAAGAAATAAATTAGAAGCCACACACATAAAGATGAGCAAATTATTCATGGGTCATCACATCAGTATTCGTTATATGCATTACAGCACATTACACTCACATTCCCTCAAGTTTAATGAAATTACAATCGAGCCTTTCATTTTGAATATTACGCTGAACTCCCTCAACTCATAAAGAAATCGGAGTCATATCAAAAGAACCATAAAAATAGAAAAAAAAAAAAAAAATACATTATGCTGGAAATGAGTAGAAATATTCAATAAGAAAAAAAGACATTATGCTGGAAATAAGTAGAAATATTCAATCCTTCCTGAAAATGGTATTAGTATATTTCTTGCTTAAAGAAATGGAGGCTGGCTCATTTCCTATTTATGACCTCCAACCCTACCCATGTAATCCGGAAATCCAGTAAATACCCAAAATTAAAAAAATAAGGGAAATATAAAATAAAGAGCAATAAAAGGAACCCATTCTGTGATTATCCATCTGATCAAAACACCCCTCCTAAACAACCTCGGTTTCAGCCCTATCCTAAACAACATTATATATGTTGTCATATGAATTGAGGGAGGTCCAAGAGTGGTTAAAAAAGAAGGAATATCAAGTATAATTTGCCTTATATTGAGCATAATTTCATTAAACCTTAACAAGTGTGAGAGAGTAGAATTTGCCTTTTATTGAATTAGGAATAAGGAATAAACCTCATATAAGTCAAAGATCTGGAGGATTGTACCATACATTAATGGAGATTCAATTGATTGATTTTAATGAAATTCATTGTGAAAATTTAAAACAAACATAAGCACAATCAAATAAAAAATGCAATTGCAATTACTAATTCAATCAACAAAGGCCAGGATGTCTAAGAATATCCCACACTGTTGCATTCCCAATCATCACACAAGATAACACCATCAGTAACGACAAAGTTACAATACTGTCATGACAACCAATCATCAGAATTATCATTGTCATGATGTGCAGTAAGGGTTGATGTACTAGGCTTAAGATTAAATGCATATATTCATAATGTACAGAATTGCTTCACTTTTACATTTTCTCTAATAAATATGCTTTACTGCTATATTTTATCTAATGAATATGCTGTTAAGAGACAATTGCCATTATGATAAAACATCAGTGTTCAGATATGGCTTTTTAGCTGAAAATAAATTTTGTACGACATGGTTTAGATATTGGGAGAAAGCAGAGTCATAAGAGTTTATTAGAAAAAAAAAAATTATTACAAAAGCGAACAGCTACCAAATTACAGTCATAAAATATTCAGAATCAACATGACATAACAGGTATCAGGGATGTATTTTAAAAACGAAGTTGACCACAACATTTAGAGCCGACTTCGATACAAGAACTACAATTTTTCACTTATGCTAATTGATACTTTGTTAAAAGCAGCATTGGACTATTTATAAAATTCTGGATAGTGAGATTATAAGTGAACAAATAGTTTCATGGACTTCAGCTGGAGTAAAAAACAAAAATATTATGAGCAAATGTTAGTTCAAGAAAAAAACCTGGATTTCTTGAGGCAGTTCCCTGTAATGATTTAGCTTATTTCTCATGACCCTCAACAAGTCCCGAACACTGTCAAATTTATATCTCCGGTAACGACCAATGTTAGTAATGAAATCAGGATCTAGCTTCTCATCCCATTTTGCACCTAAAGCCTGCGGAGCAATGCTTTCTAATGCTTTCAAAAGATCAGAATCGGATTCTCTATCTTCAAGTTCCACCCTATCACTTACATCCCGAAAAAATGAAAGTCTCATCTCAGAGCTCCAAAAGAGAGGATGTTGCAATACTTCAGTCGCCATTGGCCTGACAACAAACGAAATAATATCTTCAATGAATTGAATACTTATAACAAGAATACATAAGTCCAGTCTCTCTAATCATTGAAAGTTATAAGACAATCCCTTTTAATTTTATCATAGTTTATGCAATCAAATCTCACGTAAATTTAACAATTGGATGGAACATAATCATCCTCTTTGATAACCTCGCAGGGATAACATTTTTGCTCCAACCATGCATCTGCATGCAGGTGAATGCCAATCACCTTTCCTCACGATTTGCACTTATATAGCTATACAGTAAATAAGGAAACAAAGAAACATAACTATACAGCCAGATTACAAATCAGAATAGTACAGATCCTAAATAAATGATATTTTCACTAAAAGAGATTTAATTTTCCTAAATAAGAGATACTTTCCAACAAGCTTCTTGCTTTGGACTTCATTAATGGCCAAAGCACCAAAATGAGTATCCATACATCTAGAAATATCTGGCAATTTCCAAACTACTATTGGAATTAAAAAGCGAGTTGAAGGTGCACTGGCAATGCCATTAAATACAGATTTTTCAGTAGCATTCACTAGAGATCAAAGTAATTAAGTACCAGTAACAAATATTACATTAGGTCCATAGCAAACTGAATGACCATTTTTTGCATCATATTCGAGATGAATAACTACAGGATAAATCACATCATTTTCATTCAACCCATTTTCACCAATCTTAGGCTCAACTTAAAGGCAGCCTGACAAATATCAGCCTATTTACTAAAGATTTCTACAGATTTATCAAAATAGAATAAAGCTCCCGTTTTATTATTTATATTGACATTTCATACATGGCAACAACTAGCAAAATAAAAAACCTGAATTTTCCGAGAGGTTATAGTGTATTAGAATTTATATTACACAACAATCAAGTATTTCAGAAAGAGATGCAAATTATTAATAAATATGAGAGGTATGACTCTATTCTCCTAAAACTGATTATGGATGAGAATGATATACCTAAGATCAGGATTAGGGTTTAACAAACAAGAAATAAGATCCTCGGCTTCGGGAATAAACTCCAACAAGAAAAGATCTTTCCGATTTCTAACAATATTGACATCACGCTCAAGCCGCTCTCCAAATGGATGTCTTCCTGCAGTCATGCAAAAAAAGAGGACACAACCTAAACTAAATAAATCCACAGCTCGTGTTTGACGTCCTTGAATAAGTTGCTCAGGTGCTTGCCAGCCTGAACTGCCACAGCCTACATGCAATTAACACATTAAACCTTATTGTAAGATTAAGAATAAGAACAAATAATTGACTAAGACTGGTAAATTAATGCAGCATAAGACTGCATGTGTGTTCGGATTAACATATTTTGAGTTCAGTAAAAAAATATGAACAAAACTAGCAAAATTCCTGAAAAGTTTGTGCAAAAATTAAGCAAAACTAACATGGGAAAGGGATTTGTACATCACTAAAATCAAACAAGGATAGAGCTATCTCATTCTAGGCACCACTAGTCATTCATACAGTCAATGCTTAAAAAACACAAATAAATTTTTCTACTCACCCGTAACACTTTCACCTAGAGAAGACATATCTTCAAGAAGGCGTTTGCTAATTCCCATGTCAGAAAGCTTTGCAACTAATGATCTTTCCTCTATTATCAAAACATTTTGAGGTTTCAAATCCCGATGGATTATCCCTAATTCATGCAAATGAGCAAGCCCAGAAACTATATCCCTGTGTTGCAATAACATGAAAGTCAAGATGATGTTAACAGAAAATAAACAAGACAGATCAAAATGAATGCCGATGGTTAAGTTATCATTAAGTCATAACAACTATCAACCTTCACTGACTTGAACAACTGTGACAGTCCTAAATGAAAATTAAATAGGAAAATCCCTGCATATTTCTTATCTCTTTTTATCATGTCTACCATTTCCACCAATCTTTGCTATCTTACCTTTTAGCCTCTTCATATGTAGTACTCATGTCTTTCTTATCCTATTGGATTCTCTTATGACCAGGTAATGCCCAAATTATTCTAGTCAATTATCTCATACTCTCTTTATGAAAGCTACCATCTTTAGATCCCCATTGACAATAGGTCCTTCCATTTTCTCCCTAGTTGTAGAAATGCTCCTACACATCACCTTAACAAGGTAGATTTCTTTAGCTGAGAACTAAACTACCATATCAAAAGTTTAGTTTTTATAGTCTATTAAAAAACGGTTTTCATAGTTCCATTTATAATAGAAAAACATTAAGTGCATGTCAATTGCAGAAGTTGCTAAACTAGTTGGCTACTATGACACTCATCCATGCATAAAGATATCTCTTTACCTTCAAATTCAGGTAGAATTCTAGCAACTCTCACTCATTACACATTAGCCAAGAGAAATATAATATTTCTCTAACCTAGGAAAACGTAATCATTGTCACCTTGTACATCACATCCATAACAATCAACAAGTGTTCAATAATTTCACTCACCTCATCAGTTTAAGTAGCAGAGGTGATGGAAAACCGTTTGTTTTCCAAAGAGAGTGCATAACATTCTTCTCTGTCTGCATTTGAGAAGTTCTAACTGCTGGATTTTCTGATATATCAGAGTACAAATGAATCAAATCGTCCAAGTTGCATGTACAGCGTTCCAGAGCAAGGTAAACAAAATCATGATCACATTCCACCCCATACCATCGGACAATGTTTGGATGTCTGTCAGATGCAATGAGATTTTGGATTTCTTTATGGGCTACATCATGATGACTTTGGACAAGACGTTTGACAGCAACTGTCCGACCTTCGTATGTCCCCTCAAGAACAACAGTACCATTACTTCCCTTCGCAATTTCTTTATTAGATACAAATAGTTTACCAATCTTGCGTCCATCAACTTGCACCTGTGTACTGGAGTTTGTTTCATTAAGAGTGAATGTGTCCTCCTCCTGGACCAATAAGGATTGCTTATTCTGTGTGACAGCAATGATGTTGTTCTTTATTGATTTGCGAGCTTTCTTCTTTTTAGGAGGCGGACTTCTTGAATTTATCTCCCTGTTCTGGTCTTTATTTGTAAAGACATGAGAGTGATAGATAATAAAAGAACCAAGAAAGATGGTAAATAATACAAGAGCTAATATTTTTGACCATTTATTCACCCTGCCTGGATCAACTTCTTCTGTAGTGATCTCCATAAGAGACCCAGGGAGCATTGGTACATTCTCATTGCTCTCATAGAAGCCAATTTTTGGTCGCAAAGAAGGCAAAGAATTTGTCATAGGCAAAGATAGCATCATATTCCCATCTTGGCCTATGACAAATTTATCAGAAGCAGGTTGTGATGGAAGCATAAGCTCTGAAGTACGAAATGGAAGCATATCAACCTCTTCATAAACCTCAGACAATCTCTCAGGGTCAGCCGGTTCTATAAAAAAATTCTTCCTTTGGCGGTATACTTCATTCAGTTTCATGTCCCAACATGCATAGGGCATAGCAAAATCTAAGCCACCGTCCAAAACAGATCCACCCTCCGCATCTAATGAAATCCTTCCAGAAGCATTCTGTGGGCAAACCAATGCAGCCTTAAATTCAGCCACTTTCATAGTCCACAAAACTACTCCAGAACCAGGAACAACGGATTGCAAAGTATAATCCGTCCTAGTTATCTCAAGCAAGAACTCAGGTGGATTCAGCTGTGCAGGATCAACAAGCTCATTATCCTTCATACTCAGCCGGTCATCATAACTCGACACCACATTAGCAGCATGATCATGTTCAGAGTAGCTTCGAAAAAGCCCTCCAGTTTTAGCATTCACTACATACATTGTGGTTCTCTTGTGACCAAATACAGATGCTCCATCCTTTGTCTTGATAGGGGTAGAAGCAACATACTCTTCAATCGATTTCGATAGTCTCTGCAGGCATGAAAAAGGTCCTAAATATAATCTCTAGTCGAATCCAGAGAATCATTTAAGTAGACAAACACGAACTAGACTCACGAATTTGCAATTACAATAAACAAAATATAAATCACCACAAACCTAACCTTCTCAGTGATACGAGAGGAACAGGGAGTGCAGAAAAAAGCAATGAAATGTTCGATATGTTAAAGGAAAATACCGTTTTACCCAAGTGAGGGTCGTGGAGGATTAATTCCCAATCGTCTCCACATTCAACGAAGGCGGTGAAGTTGTGGTTAGGGTTATTGATGGGAGCGTGATAGGAATAGTAGATTGGAGATCCACTTGAAAAAGACCAAAAGACCCTTCCAGAATCACTGTCGACCAAATAGACGGTGCCATCGAGGGCGGCGACGAGTGCGGTGGCGGGTTTAACTGAGGGTGGAGAAGAGAGAAGGGAGAGTTGGGATTGGGAGGTGGAGAAGGTGAGGAAGGAGAAGAAGAGAAAAAGGAGAAGAAATACGGAAAACGGAGAGCTTAAAACAGAGGTTTTCATCTGGGTTGTTTGGAAACAAGGTGACCGACATCAAAAAAACACTTTTATACGCTGTTTTTTGGCTAGGCGATGTTGTGTTGTTGAGATCGCCAACCCCGTTCGTCAAACTGGGAATTATAAAACGGAGGCACAAGAATATAACGTTATGCAGTCAAAATAATATTGTCCGTTTTTCCCAGGTATGAGTCAATTTCGGCCTCGTGTCACTTCGCATCCGAACCGACCACAGTGAGAGTTTAATTATTTCTTAGTATTGGACAAATTAAGGTTACACAATCCAAGCACATTTTTTTATTATTATTTTGTTACTCCTAAGATCATACTGGTAAATATATTTTTAGTTCTAAAGATTGATGATATGATAAATTTAATTGATTGATATTATTGTTACTTTTTAGAACAATATGTTTTATTTTTTATAAATAGGTTGTTATAAGAATAAAAAGGTGACTAATAATTTATTGCATCAATCATTCTGTTTTTTTTTTTAAATATATATATATATATATCACTCATTCACCCGTAATCGAAGGTAAACTGATCGTTTCAAGGAGTTCTTCTGAAGGAGACTGAAGTCCTATGGCTTCTTTATCTCATCCACGATCTTCAAATTCATCGCACTCAATCATCTCTTTTTGTGTTATGATCAAATTGCTTCCAATCAGGATTTCTACAAATGCACCAAACACATTAAAATACATTACCACATTGTAAGAGAAACACTTTATCAAGACCTTATCAAGCTGCTTCGTATCCTTCAATAAGCATACATCCTAACCAAATTGCTTCCTCCTTTACTTTTCAAAATCTTTGTTCTAAGCTGAGAATGCTTAATATATACTCCCACCTCGAGGGACTGACAAAATTATTCAGAAATTTCAAAACCTGTTTAAGGCCCTAAGCGCATTTTATTTTTATGTCTTTATTTTTTTTCGTAGTTTTCGTTTTCTGTGCTCTATATAACAGGCTTGTAGGGTCTGTTCTGTAAAACACAATTTTTCTTTTCATTAAAACTCTTTCTCTTCATGTTTTCTGCTGCTGTTTTTCCTCAGTTTCTTGTTCTTTTCTTTTATACGTTAATCAATTCTTTGATTGAATGAAGAACTTCTACATGCGCTGCTACAAGCCAAACAAATTTGGAATTACATGAGGTTTCTTGAGAGGGAGGCACAAACTGTGAGCCTAAGGAGTCGAACAGTCTTCTCCCTTTACTCACCTCAAAGCTCGTATTCTTCATTTTTTTTTTTATTTCCTTGAGTTTATTTTGTTGTTTTGATGATATATTGTTGATAGAAAATGTGGTTCTTGATAGATATGTGTGTTACACCTTCACCACAAGGTTAAGTTTGGGTGAAGGAAATTTTAACCTCTTTAACACTTAATAAAATTTCGACTCATTTGATGGAGCTAGATAATACACTTAAAATTCATCAGGTCCTTGGTGTGAATGGAGCTTTGAGCTTCGAAATGAACTATTGACACAGTATAATAAAAACCTGAAATGGATCAAACTCACAACTCAAGAAAAGTACAAGTTTTGGCTTGAGACTAAAATTTTCGTCACTATTTTGTATTTGCTGGTGTGTCATTTTCGTAGCTTGGTTTTGAAGGTTTTAAAAACATCAAATATAACCATATGGGTGATGAAAACAAAGAAAAATAACCACTCAAAAGTGTTTTAAAACGAGACAGTTATAGACTTTTAATATGGGTGTGCACTAGAATACGAAAATGGAACAGTCACTACTTTAAGCCTTGAGAAAAGTATTTTGTGATGTTTTGTTAATTAGTTGTAAAAATGAGTTAGGAATCACAGGTTTTGCCTTGATGTGTTACGAAGACTAGAAAGCAAGAATTTTGTGAATAGTATTTTAAATCTCTAGTTAAGAATTTTACAAAAATGATCTGTTATGGCTAGTGAGATTTGTCGACCTTGTTTTCACGCTGTGGTTTCTTGTGATTTGAGAATGATTTTGGTTAACTTTAGAGGAGTCATGAGGTAAAATAGTTTGTTTTACGTGTTATAAGGACCGAGAAACAAATTTTTCTAGCCCAAGACATAATTTTTAGTCGTTAATAGCTTTTTGACTAGGATTTTTGTGAGTCCAAATTTTTCACCTCAGATTTCTTGTAATTTAAGCATGTTTTGGTTACCTTGTGGAGGGTCCATGAACTAATATTTTTTTTTTTTATGTTTTCAGAATCCAGAGATAAGAACTATTTGAAATGTGTTTTATATTGCAAGATATGAGATTTTTAAGAAAATTTGCTATATATGACCAAAAGTTTTGTAAGTACGAAATCTTACTCTTTTATGTTCTTGAGATTTTATAGCTGTGTTATGAGAATCTATAAATAATAACCAGCAGTCTTATGTGGTGTGTTATGCATATCCGAGATAGCAGATATTGAAATGTTTGATTTTTTGTGCATTCCCAATGGGAGATAATGAACTGCAAAATATGTGTAATACATACAATGGAAGACTTGTTAAATAATGGAGACTTTATGACCATTTATTATTATTAAACACACATTTGTTACTAAAAAACTGCAAGAATCGAAATAAAAATGAATAAAATACAAAGAATCAGATAATTGGACTTTCTTTTCTTTTTTCCAATGGAGAACTATATAAAAAAACACTAAAAACCTAATGATAGAAGGTGGTCGAAAAGGAAAATATGTATATATTGCTAGATCAAAGCCATTCACTTCAGAAATCTGACTTCTTAGCAGGGGTTGATGTAAGAGCAAGCAAAGCCAACATTGCACTCAAAATTGCAAGCGTACCATTCTTCTTTCATGTGACCTCGACTAGGACAAAAGGGGTGAAAGAAAACTGCTGTATGCCATAATATGTAGAAGAGTTTGATCTTCTGAAGAGTTTTTGCATTTTTTTTTTCTTTTTTATTTTAGGGTTGGCTTCAGAGGCAGTGAAGTGAAGTCAGGAACTGAAGACACCTTAAGATAATAGCCACAAGAGGAATGTTGACCAGGCAGTGAGTGCTAAGGTTGCAGCACTATATGTCCACAACAGCATGACTGAACACTCTTCATTTCCTACATCAAACAGCTGAGCCATGGTACCTGCGTAATAATTGCATGGAATTTTGTGAATGAGAAATCCATAGCTAATGAAAGGTCAAGTAAAAGGTACTTCACTTAAAAGCATGTGCATGGAATGGAATCTTTCACTTACTGATATTCATAGCAGGTGGCATGGCATACTGCATCACCAGCACATACTGAAACAAAGGATCAACTGGGAGTAAGCCAAAATTTGCTGCTGCTTTTACAATGAACAATCCAATCAAAGGTAGTAGGAAAAGTCGGCCTATGATGATGCTGATGAGGGTCAATGGTTTGATACTAGATGATTTCAAGCCTGCAATTTCAAGACAAAGTTAACTCAGTCATTTTTTGGACCATGAAATTGGTTAAAGAGTATGCTATGATATATATGGCAGCTAGTTTTTTTATACCTTGAGTGAGGTTACCACCAAGCAAAAGGGTGATGCAAGGAATGGTCCCATTCCTAGAAAACAATGAGTTCAATCAGATAACAACGTTGTTGGAAAAGAAATTGCACTGCAACTAGAACAATTTGGTTTTATGAGCAAAGTCACGTACCCTAGTAATTGAAGAGAGTCTTGGATGACACGCAGGGGAGCACTGTCTCCAATTATTAGGTTTCTCAGCCATGCAACCGCACCGAAGAGGAAACCAAAAAACTGAACGTGCAAATAAGGAAGTAGGTGAGTCTGAGTACATTGAAGTAGTGCAAACTAGAGACCAAACTCACAAACGAATCTAACAAAGGAAACAGAAAGGAAAGCAGAAGAAAAGGAACTCACTGTTGCAATTGCTGGTGGTGACATGAGTTCTTCTAGAAACTGAGTAATAACTTCCACTAATCTATGCCAGAGCGATCCGGTCTTCTTTGATACACTGGACTGACCTTGGTCTACAGGCTGAAAATTCACACCCCTTTTATTAACTATAGCTGTAACCGAGGATGTTTGATATAGATATGTGTTATATGCATGCTTTGAGCAGGAATAAGAAAAAGAATACATGCACACATTTGGATAGGATTATACTAATCGTTAATTTGTTACTTGATTAATCGTGTGGATAATCACTTTCATACAGTTAAAAAGATTCTCACATTTTTTATTTTCATTTCGCAAAACCTTCCTTCGTACTGAAACAAGTATAGCCATAGAGGAGGTTGTTGGTCTTACAATTTGGTTTTCTGTGTCACAAATATAGGTCGATGTTGGCACGTCTATTGTGTTTTGGCTGTCGTTATCCTTGAGAAGGAGAGTTTCTGCATTAGCATCAAACTCTTTGTTGGGAACCTTCATGATCTCAGCAGCCTGGAGTGCCTTAAATTTCAATGATCTGCTTTTCATAGTCTGAAGAGTGTAGGTCCAGATGAAGATGCCACCAAGCTACAATTAACATAACAAGACGAGATAATAAGATACACAACACAATATGCTATAAGCAAAATTTTAAGTGTAAAGTAGAGGCCTCACAGCCATAGAGAAAGATGCATAGGAGAGTGCATTATTGCGGCAAACATCATGTGCACCGAATGGTCCTCCCTTCTGATCACAGATAGCAGGGATGATTACAATAGGAAGGTTGCCCATATTTCCTGATCAAGGAAGCATTCATGAAACAAGAACATTTTAGATGAAGTTCTTCTGATAAAATTATTAAGAAACAGCTTAGAAGAAGTGGAAAAAGAAGTATTGGGGGATGGTGGCATAAATTTTACAGTGTATATTCCTTCAAATTTTACTCTTGCTTAACAACTATAATTGTGATGCCATGATACCTGATGAACATGCTGCAATAATAAGACCTTCCACTTTCAGATTAGGCTTCAGTAATTTCACTAGTATCCATCCGATAATTCCTCCAATTAAGAAGGTAAGTCCAACGTTAACGGGCATAAACCACCTGCATGAAAACACAAACAATTTAATACAAAAATTCCATCAGTCGGTGACAAAATATGTAACAAAATCAAAGTCAGTGTTATAATTATGAAGCTTATGGCTCTGACTCTGCCCCTAACAGACGTTATTATATTCTAACAGAAATAGACAATGCAAACAAGGTCATATGATCCGTATTCTTTCTTGAAAATGAATGATGATTTATTTTTAGTACATTGCTTGCTGGCGGAGGCACGAAAAGTGAACGTGGAATAATGCCAGTTTTATAAAAATAAATATAGATGAATAAAGTTAGTAAAATTTAACTCAATATGTGACGGAAATCACAAAATTGGTTCATAAAATGTAGCAATTTTTAAAATTAGTGTTAACTAAAAATTAAAAAAAAAAAAAAGAGTTTTGATTGAAAAATATAGTTCTGGCATGTTTGACAAAAACTGTTTTCGTTCTGATCAGCATTTCTCTAAAACTGACTCAAAAATCATACAAATCATGTGAGAGTGAAAAAAAAAATCTATCTGTTCGTACCATGATATCATATCTTCAAGTGAAACACTCTTGGCGAAACTGGCAAATACAAGTGAAGGAGTGAATACAAGGAAGACAATCTGCAAAACAGGGAAAAGAAAACACAACAAAAAGAATTTAACTATGTTTGACTAGAACCATGCAGAATCTGTGCTGCATTAGCTGTCTATTAATGGAGGAACATTTAACAGGTGTGTATTAGTACATTGATCATTACACATATGTTTAATATGTCGTGCATTTATCTACCTTGTTCAGAGCTTTCCGAATATCTGGCGAAAGAAGATGATCAAAATACCGAGTTGCCATCAAAGCTCCCAATGCACTGATAAGAAGGACTTGAATAATTGGCATAGAAGCCACCTCCAACAGCTCCACAAAACCCATCTTCCCTTGATCTTGTTGTGCTGATCTACTTCTTTTCTTTGCTTAATATCACTCCTGGACTCTTAGCTTTATTTCCCTCCCTATATTCATAGCATAGGAAACAGGAAAGAACAGATGAATCATTAAAATTGAAGAACATAAAAAGAAAGTGATGAAGTGACAGTAACCAAGATTAGCATGTGGTTTGAAGTGGGGTCAGTCCGTACATCAAATTAGTGAGTATCATATTCAATATATTTACTGGACTAACTAGTGAGTTTAGTTTCAAAAACTGTAACTGACAGTGGATTATATTCTTCAAATTATGAAAAGACTATTAGATGATTTAATATCACGAAATCAGTTTTTAAACGTATTCAAAACTCTTAATGAAAAAAAATTAGTGAATTATATCAAATCAGCTAGAAGGTCCTATAGACAGCTAAACATCTGACAGAATGTCAAATTCAACAACGTGCATGTGTTACTATACGTGATGTCACTTCTTGGCTCCACAGCACCGCTGTCTTATTATGAAGAAGATCACGGAGTAGGTGGTGCAGTGTTATATGAGGCCTTGATTCCTGACACAAACATGATCATGGAAATCAAACGAAACCTTTTATATGCACGTATAACGTAGTGACAGATTCCTATTCCCTCTCCAAGTTTAATACTTATTAAATATGCACAGAAAAAAACTGTAATGTGTACTTTTTTACTGTCATGAAGAAACATGTAAGTCCCACGTTTTCTTAACTTTATACCATGATTTCACATCAATTTATTTATAGCAACATAATGTATAATAGAGTTTCCTTTTTTATGTTCGCTAATTATTTTGGTAATCACTTTATTAAATTCCTATTCTCTTAAAGTGAATAACGACACGAAAGAACATAACTGTGGGGTCTCAATGGGGTTCTATTTGGGAGACTTTTTGAAAATTTTCCCACGTTGATGAGTTCCCAGATCCTACCTCCCCCTAGTGGATGTTTTGTTCCGTGTTTGGCATTCACCTTCGAACTTCAACCCCCCACTTCTTGGTGCTGTTTTATCTCAATTATTTTGTCCAAAGTGAATGATTGATGGCAACACAACAACCCAAAATATATTTTAAAATAATTTTAATTGTTTACTTTATTTATTATAGATGGGATCACATCTTTTCTCGTCATTGGTTCATTTGTTCTTAGCTGGTTATTTATGATTGGTACCATAAATATTTACGTCTCATAATTTCAGTATTCGGATAAAAGAAACAGAGAGATAGAGAAGAGAAATAAAAAAAAATATAATCAAATTAAAGAAAAAAAGAGATAGAGCCAATTATTCCCGACAAAATACCAAAAAAAAGAAAAGTTGATAGCTCTCTACCAAAAAATGCATATGATTATAGATTTAAATTAAATCATAAGATTGAATGTTAATTGTAATTATATGCTAAAAAACTTGAACTATACTTTATATATAAATCAGTCAAGAAGATTAATGCGTGAAAGGGTGAGAATTTTTTTAACTATAAATTAATTGAGATTATAAATGGGCAGCGTGGTATGAGATTATTTAATGATTCTTTTTTCTTCGGAAAATAAGTACTCATTATTAAAGCAAAGCAATTTGTTTGTCGTTTGAATTTGTTTTCTGAATAAGAGACCAACAAATTGTGTTTCTAGTGTGATGGAAAAACTAGTTATGATATAATAAATGTGTCTCAAGAAAATATGTGGTGAAAAATACACCTAAAACCTACAAATCCCACGATTAAGAAACAACCGACTAAACTTTGTTAGGGCAAACATGTTTTCTTAGAGACCACGTGTCTGCAAAGTTGTAGTTGTAAACTTGTGCTAAAACTCTATCAGAAGATCAGAGAAAGTTCTGCTATAATTCTATTAGGTTTCCTAAGTACTTACGCTTCTGCTACGTGTTCTCGAATTTTCTGCCCACTTTCCTTATCCAACAGCGGCCTCCAAAGTATATAATTTTGTTTTAAACGTTAATAAAGATAAAAAATTAATGATTATTGTTCTAAACTATGAAAATTATAAATTTATCGACTGTTCAAATGAAAATAACTGCATATTTCAATTCAAACTTCGTGGCAAGTTGTAATCACGTTATCTCATGAAAACCAGATGCGATCCGTTCTGATACTCTTGTTTACATGATGTTTCTTCTATAATGACAGTAATCCCATAATTAAAATGGCATTCACTAATCAACCTCTAACTACTAACAACCACCAATCTGATATGATTAATTTATTTATCTCTTTTTTATTTTAAAAATATTTACCAAAATTATTTCTTTTATTACTCATTATATGCCCTATCTTTGGGGTATATATAGACGGAGAGAAAAGAGATAAAAAAATTATATTAACAACTAGTATTACTTTTCCTCTCTTTTTATGGTATCTCTTTAAAAGTTTTTCTATTTTGTTCATTTCATTTTAGGCAAAATACTAATGATGTTTATGAAAATAAATTAGTGCGTTTGAAAGGGAAAAAAGTTGAAAATAATTTTTAAAATATATTATTTCTGTCCATTTATTTCTATCGAACAACTTAAAACTTGTATTCCTAGATATACACGTGAAAGAAAATTAGGTCTAATTTTAAGATATTTTCAATGGCGATGTTTTTTATTAATCTTAATTATGAGTTAGAGTTTTAATGATTTCAGTGGCAATCTAACGAACAGCTGCATAAAATATATAACTTAATTCATACATCTAAACAACAATAAAATACATACGAAACAGTATCTGAAGGTTATTAATTATTCTATATACATACATTTCTACGTATGGGCACATGCATATATAGGTTAAAATGCAACACACAAGCGTCCCCAAATTAAGAACATCTCAGCAGCCAAAAGGTTTCCAACGAAACGATTATGTTTTACGTATAAATGATGATTATAGAAATCATCTGAAAAAGAAAACAGAACGTAGGCTTTGAAATGGAGAAGGGAAAGCAAATAAATTGAGATATTGAAACAGCGATTGATTGGAGTAACTAATGCATTTGAAACGAAAACATGCTTTGTGAATGGAAAATTACACTTCGAATGAAAAATGAGAGAAAGAAGAGATTGATACCTGGAGTTAGAGAAATGTTGAGCAAAGAACAGCTGCGAGAAGTAAAGTTTGGAAGGAGAGAAGATATCTGCCTCAGAAGATTGAGTTTCATATATATAACATATAGTGACACAGAGAGAGAGAAAGAGAGTTTGTTCTTTCTCTCCTCCAACTTTGACCAAGTTAACAAGTCAATAAGCAAATGGTGCAACTTCAATTTGATTCTTTGTATTATTTTTTGGGATATAGTTATACATATCATCTACTCGTTTACACCTCATTTAGATCTGCGATTTTCATTACTTCTTAATTTCTTTCTATAAAAAAGAATCTGCACGTTTTGTTAATGTATTAATTATTTTTAAATTTAACAAATATAATTTACAACTTAGACTATATATATGTTAACATGCCAAGTAATATAATTTTAATCAAATATGTTACACTGCTTTTTTTGAAAAAAAAAAAAAACGTATTTTGAAATTAATCTGTCAGTATATACTCTCCTTCAACAAGTGGATATATATTATGAATACATT
>Ga0209489_100628_pt1 | contig 68561 bp, 31 predicted proteins | sample SiratrowhiteBW_FD_187527 | JGI IMG/M metagenome (GOLD analysis project Ga0209489, IMG submission 187527) | Root nodule microbial communities of legume samples collected from California, USA - Siratro white BW (SPAdes) (version 2) | ecosystem: Host-associated > Plants > Roots > Nodule | place... | reverse complement strand
TGCTCGATAATATTGGTTAGAATCATTTCTACTGCATAAAACTCAACTGGTGTATGTACTGTTTGAAATTTGCTCTCTGCCAGCAAAATAAATCGATTTATTCGTGCCTGAAATCGATTTATTTCACTACTGCACCTTAAATCTTTTACCATTAAGATTCAGAAAAGGTTTCCTATTAACTAAACTGTTTTCAGTGTTTTAAATTGACATAAACCTTTTAAAGTTCAATTCACCTCCCCTCTTGAACTCAGCCAAATATATTTTCAACTTTAGGCAAATAAGGTCACTCCGCTTAAGCGACATATATTGTATGACGATGATAATATTAAGAATGAATATGTGAGATTACATATTTATTCATATGATTGATGTGTTGGGATGCATCTGTGACATGTTTATTGATGATGATGAGAAGCGTACATTGATATTGTGTTGTATATTGTATGTGATATTTATATGATATGTTGTCTTTCATGGGTGTAGCCTTATATGGGTATGTTGTCCCTTGTGGGTGTGTTGACCATTATGGATGATATCGTAGCCCAATGATTGTAATATTAAGCACAAAACTCATTAAAAAAATTTATCTATTGCATTGACGATCAAATCACATAAATAAGACTTTATGTGGTGAGAAAATAAAACTGTATAAAAGTTTTCCATAATATATGGAAGTGTGTTCTAACATAATAAACTGAAATTAAACTTTTTACTAGTGATATTTTTAATATGTCAGACGTTAATCTTTGTTGAGGAACATATTTAATATGAATCTTAAAGAAGATGTCAAATTTCAAAGTGTTGCACTATTTTCATTGATATGCACTTCAATCTTGGATAGAAATTATATGAATGATTTATAATTTGTATTTTATGCTCTTAAATAAGATTGTAACATGAAATTATAATGTGTTTGATATTTATATGTATCGTTAATATATATATGATGTAATGTAGACAATTTTATATGTGATTATATTAGTACTATTATATTATATAGTATAGATAAGAGTAAATGATGTTGTAAGTCATTAGAGATGAACCATGTAAAATTACTCACATTTTTTTATATGTAAACTTTATATTATTCTTAAAAACTTAATATTTCAATAATCTCTACTATTTACTATATACATTTACTTTAGGAACATTACAATAATGGTTATAATAATTAAAATTCATGGTTTCAGGAATCAGAATATTTGTGATTATCACTAATTGTGATTCTTAAGTACAAACAAAGATTTCCTTTCCTGAAAGTTTCTTAAATAAAATTAGCATCAATTATCTCATAGGTTACCATAATAATTACATACATGACACCACGTGTTCATATGTTGTAAATTTTATATAACGGCGAATTCGATTTCATGTACCGCCTGTATGACAACATCTTAAATAAAAATTAATCACATTGGAATTGAGAAAAATGTTGTAGAAAAAAAAAAAATACCATGAGTTTGATAAAAAATATATATAACTAATATTTCTATCAAAACAACTTTCCATTAACTCATCCGGTAAACTTTAAATAAAGATAAGATATTATACTATATTATTATGAAATAAATATCATATTATAAAATAAAGAGATGAACAAAAATGAACAAAAGATATGAGAATGAAAATATTCTCTCTATTTTTATATAGAGAGCAAAAACAAATGGTTGAATATATACAAGTAATGTACCCATTATAGGTATAGCTAAAGAAAACAATAAGAATATTACAATATGATTTTGTTATCAAAACAAATTAAATAGAATTAATGACAATTTTATTCTGTCATAAAGACAAAATCAAATAATTGATATTAGTTTTCTTCTAGAAGCATTGTATCCATATCCTTTTGAATCTCCCACAAGCGGGGGAGCGCAAATATTAATGAGACCCAGTTTGGAACAAATATTCTTGAAAGAATGAGAACCTAAGGCTTTGGTATAAATGTCAGTTATTACTCTGTAGTGAAAATGGAAAGCAAATGGATGAGACCATTCTTCAATTTTCTCTAACAATGTGACAATCTATTTCTATGTGTTTCGTACGCTCGTGAAACACTAGATTTGTTGCAATTTATCTTGTTGAGTCATTATCACAATATAGGAACTTTGAAATCTTGACGAAGATAGACTAGCCATTGAATTTCTCATGTAAAAGTGGCTATTGTGTTGTATTCATCTTCACAAGAACTCTTTGATATTGTTCCTTGCTTCTTTGATTTTCAAGATATAAGGGAATTTCCAAGATACACACTAAAACTAGTTACTGATTGTCTTGAATCACTACATTTGCTCCAATCACTATCACAAAAGGCTTTTAGATAGATAAAATTGCTGCAAGAGAAAAAAATAAACCAAGAATTGGAGTTCCTTTAATATATTTGAGAATTCTAATTACTGCATTATAGTAAGGAATTGTAGGCTTATCAAGAAACTGAAAAAGTTGTTGAACAGAAAAATTTATGCTAAGTTGGGAATTAGTAAGATACATAAGTCTTCCAATCAATCTTCTATAGGCATGAACATTTGTGAAAGGCACACTTCCAATAGAAGATAACTTAACAAGATTATCCATAGGAGTGACTGCAGGTTTGCAAGCTAAAAGATTTGCATTTGTTAACAATTCTAGAGTATATTTTCTTTGATTCATCATTATCCCTTTCTTACTTCTTGTTACTTCAAGACCAATAAAATATCTTAAATCACTAAGATCCTTGATCTTGAATGTCTTATTCAAAGCTTATTTGACTCGGTCAATCTCTTCTTTATTATTTCCTACCAAAATTATACCATCCAATACACTAATAATGTTGTAAAAGATCCTTCAAAAAATTAATGAATAAGGAATGATCATTCACAGATTGAGTATATCCCGCAAAAATAAAAAGGCATGACAATTTAGCAAATGACTCCCTGCTAGCTTGTTTAAGATCATATAAAGCCTTTTCTAATTTACAAACTTGTCCTGGTTGAATAGAAGTCAATCTAGGAGGAGTAATCGTGTATACATCTTCTTTCAACTCTCCATGTAAGAAAGCATTATTTATGTCTAATTGTTTCAATTCCCAGTTATATATAGAAGCTAAGGAAAGAAGCAACCTTATAGCGGTCATCTTTGCTACTGGAGAAAAATTTTCAAGGTAATCAATGCCCTCTATTTTTGTGTATCCTTTGCTAGTAATCTTGTCTTATACGTTTCAACAATCCCATTAATCTTATACTTTATTTTGAATACCCATTTACAACCTACGACAATTTTGTACTTGGGCAGAATAGCAATCACCCATGTTTGATTTGACTATATCTCACACTATATAGCCTTTCTCCAACAATCATGTTTCACAACTTCAGAATAAGTGTTCGACTCAACATGTGAAGAAAGAAACATAACAAAAGATTTATAAGAAGGTGATATTTTTTTTATAAGACAAAACATAATTCAAAGGATATTTAACTCTAGAAGATGTATTGAGGAAACATTGATATTACAATGATAATTTTTTAGATACTCAGGTGGTCTTTTTGTTCTGGTACTCATTCGAATTAACTGTGTTGTTCCATGATTTTCATTGAGGTTTTGGTCTTTATGGGAGCAAACTTCTTTTGATTCATGGTCACTATTAACATTATCACAGGGTGCAAAAATGACTTGTGATGGCTGACTCAAAATAGGTTGATCTTCTTATTTATGATCATTATTATTGTTATTTTTAACATTATAATAAGGTGCATGGTTGACTCAAAATAGGCTGATCTTTTGTAAAAGGACTTTGATCATGAATGTTTGGACTGTCAGTTTTATTGCTAGTATCCTCAACTGTTTGATATGAAAAAACATGTTCGTAAAAGACAACATCCCTAGATACAAAAATTTCTCTTGATTGAATATTCAAAAAAATATATCATTTTGTCTCCCTTTTAAAACCAATGAAAACACATTTTGATGCCTTTGGATCAAATTTACTTCTATGTGTTGACAAAGTGCTAGCATAGCATAAAGATCCAAACATCATTAATTGATTATGGGAAACATGTTTATAATATGCGCAGGATGTGTCACAGAATATGACCAATAAATTTTGGTAAACAAAATTGTATCATGAGAGCTCTTGCTATATTTAATAAATGACCATGTTTCCTTTCAACTATACTATTTTGTTATGGAGTATTGACACATGAAGTTTGATGTATTATTTCTTTGTTAATAAAAAAAATTAGTCATGAAAAATTCAGTCCCATCATCTCTTCTTATTACTTTTATTGCTGTCTCAAATTGTGTTTGAATAAAAACAAATTTTTCTCAAAATCTTAACAACTTCAGATTTTTATTTTAAAGGAAAAACCCATGTATACCTTGAATAATCATCAACTTTGGTTAAGAAATATTTATGACCATGGACTGATGATATTGAGTATGGTCTCACACATCAACACAAATCAAATCAAAACATTTTTTAGATTTAGATGCACTAAGAAGAAATAGAAGTCTTTTTTGTTTTGCAAAATGACCAACATCACAAATAAAAGATTTGTTATATTTAACAAAAGGAAATTTATTTTTTATAACATCAATATATTTGTTTGAAGTATGCCCTAACCGAAAATGTCAAAGGATTTCCACATTAGTAGCAGTAAAATTGATAATATTGGTGATATTTGGAGATTTTATAGGTTTGGTTTGAAGTTTATGATAAGAATGGACCCTGAGTATATAAAGTTTATCTTGAATCTCAACTGAACCAATCATTTTCAAAGAGTTCTTGTCTTGAATGTGACAACCACTAGAGTCAAATGTAATCACACATGATAAATTATCAATTTTGCTACTAAAAGAAGATTAAAAGTGAAATTAGGAATATACAAAATATTATCTATGACATGATTTTGATTGAGAAAAAATTTCGAGAATAATTGGCAATTACTTGATTTCCATTTGGTAATTTGACACTGATAGGATTAATTTGATGATTAGAAGTGAAATGAGTCAAGGATGATCAAATGTAGTCAATAGCACCACTATCAAGAATCCAAGAACTAAAAGAAGAAAGAAATATGTTACCAATGTGTGCTGTCATGTTGGAAGTAATAATAGAGATTTGATTAGAACTGGATTTAGACTATTGTAGAAGGGCTAACAATGTTTGATCTTGCTCAGGAGTAAAACCAATTTGCTGAGAATGTACTTTTGACCTTGAACCTTCATGTTTCTGCTGATATTACTACAATCTGCTTTCAGATTTTTAAACTTGAATTGAGGTGAAAAACCATGTTTTCTATAACATGTATCAATCATATGTCATGTCTTTTCACAATGACTATAGACTTTAGAAATATATCGTCTTCCATAACTTCTTTTGCTAGTATCAATCATTGCCACTGATCACCAAAAATTTGTCTCTCATGTTGTATACCGAGAGAACAAATCATATTTAAGGATGACAAGGGGTCTCATGAGAGATCAACAATTTCAGTCATGAGTAAATGTAGCAATCAAAGCTCTAAAATTAGTGCTCTGATACCATATTATGAAATAAATATCATATTATAAAATGAAGAGATGAACAAAAATGAAGAAAATATATGCGAATGAAAATATTCTCTCTATTTTTCTATAGAAAGCAAAAGCAAAAAGCTGAATATATACAAGTAATGTACCCATCATAGGTATAACTAAGAGAAAGAAAACAAAAAAAAAATTATGATCTGATTTTGTTATAAAAACAAAATAAATAGAACTGATGACAATTTGATTCTGTCATAAAGACATCATTACATAATTAACATTAGTTTCCTTCTAGAATATATCCTCTGAAACATATATGAAAGAAACTATATGACCGCAATCAGATAGTTGAGATCATCTTGATACATTTAGCCAATACAAAGACATCACGAAAAACTGACTAGATATCATAATTAACAATAATGTTAATCCTAAATCAACTTCATAAACTGACCTTATTGTTAAAAAGAATACAAGGTTAATTATAATATCCGTATTGATTTAGGTCCATTCATGTAGATGCCTAATACTAATCTACAAATAGGTTGACTTAGGACAAGTTAACATTAAGTTTTCTAATAACATTTATCACTCAACTACAAAAGCTTATTTGAGTGCAAGATAATTTGCAAGTAAGACCCCCTCCATCTCGAAGAGAAGGTAATTGCGTAGTAAAATGACCCTCTCGACCCCTACAAGAACAAATATAAAATAAATTAAACTATAACACATAATATTGATATATATATATATATATATATATATATATATATATATATATATATATATAGAGAGAGAGAGAGAGAGAGAGAGAGAATAAAGCTATTTAGAGACTAATTTTTAGCTACCAAATCGAATGGTTGCTAATTGTGATAAAAATAGTCACCAAATTAGATTTTAGTTGCTAAATAACTATAAAATAGAAGTATTGATCTAATTTAGTGACCAATTAAGTCAAGATAATTGGTATCTAACATTAGCTACCAAGGTTTGAGTGACCTATACCATTAGATTCTAAATTAGTCTCTAACTTAATTAGATACCAATTTAGAATCTAATGATATAGGTCACTAAAACTTTGGTAGCTAATGTTAGATAACAATTATCTTGACTTAATTGGTCACTAAATTCAATCATTACTTCTATTTTGTAGTTATTTAGCAACCAAAATTTAATTTGGTAACTATTTTGATCACAATTAGCAACTATTTCATTTGGTGGCTAAAAATTGGTCTCTAAATAACTTTTTTATTGTAGTATATATATATAGAGAGAGAGTGGAAGAGAGAGAGAAACACACACCAACAAGAAATCATTACAATTAATATAATAATGATCGATTATATAATATGTACAATATTATTTAAATATCTAAATGAGTTAGAAAATTTATATTGGATGAAGATGAGTAAGATAAATTTATAAAGAGTGAAGAAGGCTATGTTAATTAACTAAGAATCAAATTGAGATATTTCAATTGCAATACTATTAAGTGGAAATAATTGTATTATGATTATTAACTATATAACTCTTAATCTAGTAAAAAGCATTGGTTAAACAACCAATATGTATAAAAGAAAGTCATGTTAACGATATTTTTTCTTTTTAGATTAATAATACATACTTATTAAATTCATATATTCTATAACAATATATAAAGAAACATCTTTTTTTACGTATTAATATACGCTTTAATCCAGATAGAATCAAATTATTTATTTTCTTCTATCTTAACTGTTAATTAGATCAAATAATTTAATGACTTAATTAAAGTCAAATAGATTAAATTTTTTTTATAATTAGATCAAATTCAACACAATCCAATCTCATATACATTACATAATGAGTTATATATATTGAATCCAAAAACTACATCAACTCAATCAAATTATTAAAAAACAATAACAAAAGTATATAATAATATAGGTATTTTTCAATTTACTCTATTATTCTATTAACTACTATGTATTTTAAAATATAAAATTATTCATTTCTTTAACTATTAAATAATTTAATTTATGTTTTATAATTATAAATTATATATATATATATATATATATATATATATATATATATATATATATATATATTAAAAATCTATGACTCAATTGATACGAATCCAATTTCAATAAGGTGGGACTAGATTGAATATGTTCTAATAAAAGAAATATAAAAACTCGATCTTGCTTTTTCTATTGGATTACATGATGAGGTTGTTGAAAACCCAATCCAACCTCTGCACCCATAATCTCTCCCTCCCTCTTAATAATTATTGTCAAAAAAGTGATTTCTCCCACTCCCCACTCTCCACTCTCCAATCCTCTGTTTGTTTTTTTCCCTTTCCTAACTTTTAAGTGCTCTTTTTCCCACATATCCAGTGTGTTCTATTCAATCGATGACTTCAAATATGTCTTTGATGCTAAATTTAAATCTTTTAAATAATATTTCAAATTTAAACAACGACGTAAAATAAATAAATATATATTAAAATTAATGTGTGTATATACATATTAGTTAATATAGTAATAAAATATATAATAATAATAATAATAATAATAATAATAGTAAAACACAATAAAATAATATAATAAAAATATGTCAGACAGTGCATGTGTCTACTACCTGTGTAAAAGAAACAAGATGGCAGAGTAGAAAGATGTACAATTTTAATTTGGTAGTTGGCACGTGATTGGTTGTTGGCACATGCGCAACTTGCCGTGTAAGATGTAGACTGTAACGTTAGGTTGGAACATAAATAGCGTGACCTTACAGTATGGGATGTCTTTAACTTATTAGTTGACATAGAAGCAATGTTGACCCTTTCTTATCATTATGTCAAAAGAAGCAATTAAAATCAATTGTGTTCTGGTAGAAGGCTTCTAATTTTGTTTCCGGTATGCACAAATAATAAAAATTCTGTATAGAGCAAAATATATATAAATTTTTCAAATTATATATATATAAATTACCGGTAATATATAAAACAAATTACCAGTAGTTTTAACAAAAAATAAGAATTTTTCAAATATTTTTTTTCAATAATCACTTATCGGTGAATTAGATAGGATTTATTACTAGGATAAACAAAAAATAGTTATTTTTAAAATAAGTAAATATTATGAATGTATAAAAAGGTAAAAATATGCTAATTATTTTTGTTTTAAGAAAATAAAGCACACACAAACTCGGTCATTATGTTTTTTAGAATTGCTCAAAAAGAATGGAAGAAGAGACAGAGCACAAGGTTAGAAGGATATTTGTGTAGTTTGGGTGTATGTGAAATAGATAAAAGAAATTGTATTTATTTTTTGTTCTTATAATTTTATGAAAATATCATTTTAATTTTTTTAAATTATAATTGCACATTTGATTTTCTAACTTTTTAAAATTAATTAGCTTTTTATTATTATTATTATTATTATTATTATTTTTATCTTGTATGTTAATATGTTTATTATTATGATATGCTAAGTTTTTTTCTTGACAATTAAATGAGATATTTTTAGTAAATCAAAATTATTTAATACTATAAATTGGAGAACCAAACATGTAGTAAAGAGTAGGTAAAGCAGGTAAAGCATTTGTTTTAGGACAAAGTTCTCAAAAAAATTTAATATTCATATATTATTATAAAATAAAAAATATTTAATTTTAAAATTATACTAAAAAGATTTTAATAAAAAAATTAAAATAAATTAAATGACTTTAAATTTACATAAGTACTATAAATATTTTTTAATAACTTTAAATTTATATTGATACTATAAATATTATTTAATGAATAATATTTTAAAAACTTTCTTATAATAAATTAATAATATTTTTTAAAAAAGAAATTGAATAGTCAAGGAATCCTATTTATCGAAACTTTCTAATTTTCTATCTATATCCTATATTCCAACAGATTGACATCATTTTTTGTATATGTTCTTTCATTATCTTACTCTTTCACTTCTCTCCTTTCTTCTTCACTTGTCTCCTTCCTTCCTTCTTCTGTCTCTCTGTTCGTCCTGTAACATTATTCCAAATTAAAATTTGTTTCATCATTCTATATTGTGCATTTATATGTAGGTAAAAATAATATCAGATGATTAATTGATCTTAATTTCTTTTATCAAAATGTTTCAAAGCTTCACGATGTATTTTATCACGATGTTTTCAAGCTTCACCATGTATTTTATCAAAATAATATCACAATGTATTTTATCAAAATGTTTCCAAGCTTCATCATCAGATGGATGACATAAAATCCCAGGTTCTTGTCTATTTTCATGACGCCACCTCATATATGGAGCAGAACTCATGTAGGCATATAATCTCTTAAGCCTAGGAATGAAAGGTAAATAATACATTCTCTTAATAGGAACCTCCTTGTATTTACCTCTACCAACATCTTGTATCTGAAAATAAGGTGTATGACAGAAAATAACATACAACCATCAACACAACAATCAATTTTTTTTTTGTAGTTAAACCAAGTTTTGAGACTAACTTTTTGGCCCTATATTAATCTTTAGGAATAAGATTACCAACAATCTCTTTCATAAGGGCTAATGTTTGATCACAAGATCTTTGAGACATGTTCTCCTCTGATTTAATTGTCAAAAATCTAACAACAAAAGATAATTCAATGTGATTATTACATTCATACCATAATGGTGGTTTTTGGGCAGCATCTAATAGTTGATAAAAAATTTTAGCTTCTATATTTGGAGTCTCGTCCATACTTAGGGAGTCATCCATTTCTTAATCATGATCCATTTCATACTCTACACCAACAACATCATAAACCATGCTCTCACTTTCTCCATGACATGCCCAATACCAATATCCAGGAATGAATCGTTTCTTATAAAGATGAACTTTAACTTCTTCAAAATGGAAGAACTTTAGATTTTTGCACTTAAAACTTATTTTTCCACTTGACAAATTTATTTCTTGACATGCATAGGACACAAACTCATCTACTCCTTTTTAAAATGCTTCATTATATCCCCTTTTATTAGACATTAATCTATTATACATCCAACTTCAATTTTGACAAATATCCATAATTTGTCATATAACACAATGCATCATTCAACTATAAAAGAAAGTCTTATAATCTATCATTGCTTAATTTATTTGAGAATAATAAACTATATCCCCCAAAACCATGGACATAAAAACAGTTGCAGAAGAAAATACAACGACTAAAATAAAAAATGTCAAACCTTTTCTTTTGCCTACATGAGGTTTCAACCAAACGTGCTTGAGAATAAAAAAAATGTGATCTGTAAAAAATGCCAAATATCACTATTCATCATAAATAAATTATTGCATATTTTGAGTCTCTAAAGTATATATTGTATTTTTCTATGAAATAAGTATATTGATTAGTTCTACTGTCGAAGATGCTCTAAGCAAAAGAAAAAAATAAGTAGATGTATATGTGGAATAAAAAAGAAAAGAAAAATCACTTCACTTATTTGAAAAGTAGAATTCCTCCATGTTAAAAGTCCCACCATAAATAAGTCAAGACTTGTAAGATTGTAAAATTGGATTGAACTAATGAGTTAGCCGTTATAAAGATATTAGTCCAGGTTTGCAAATTTTAATCTAAATTAATTTTGGCTCAAACAATCCCTATTAACGTTTCAGGAATTAAAATGTTAACTAGTTTTTGGAGACTAAAATAATAACAACACTATAAATCTTTCAATACAAATAAGATTTTAACTTTTGTGTACTGTGTCAACAAAATTATACAATCAACAATTATATATATATATATATATAATTATCATAAAAGTTGATGAATTTGCTATAATTATCATGATATATGAAAATCATTTATTTAATAATCATTCAAGATATTAACGTTTGGAATGAAACAAAATTCAATATTTGAATTTGATTAATGCCAAGATAATTACGTAAAGACATTGGGGAATAAAGATCAAGTAGTTGATTAAGCGAGTATATACCATGTCTCAGTTTTAAACGTGAATAGAGAAAGCAAGTCTTGAGGATAAAGTTTTAAGCATATGGAAATAACAAAACCATGTCTCAAGTTCGATTTGGCAGTAGTCAAAGTAAGTTACTCACCCACCAATTCCCGACAAACTTGAAGATCTCTAGAACTTCCTAACTCGAATATGTAACTTCCCTAGAACATCAAATTGTAGTATAATAGAAGTTCATATAAAAGGAAGAGGCATAAGCATGAAGTGTAGTATTATCAATTGAACCAAAGGTATTGAAAATTCAAATTGAGCAGCATTGAAAAGTAAAAGAAAAAAAATGGAACCAACTCAATAGCATAAATAGCAAAATAAGTGTACACAAGAGCAACAAGATTAAAAGTAACAAAAGAACTTGTGCATGGGTAAGTTTTAGTGATGATAGTTTACCTAATAACTCACCCCAGAGCAAAAAAGCATAATAACTTATAGATGAGATATTTAATATTCTTAACTATTTTTTATCATATTTATTACATATCATTATTTATTTGCTTCCTCCAATTCATATAGATTGAATTTAAAATTTAAATAAAACTAATTAGATGATAAATTAATGAAATTAGAATGGTTCAATCAAATGATTTTTCTCTACCAAATTGATCCAAACACCTCTATTTTCTCTTTGTTGTACATTTGTGTTGCCCTTGTACCCTAATGTGGGATGAATAAAATGATATTTGATCTGCAGAAATCAAACTATGCCAGCACCTTGGTTATCAGTTTTGGCATTCTATGACAATAGCTATGATTAAAAAAATACTAAAAAAGAAAACAGAAGCAAACATGGATCATGATAACATATTAGAGTTTTGAATATGAGAGAATAAAGAAAAATTAACATAAAGATTTTGGAATTATTATTGCACTGAATGATAAAGAAGATACAATCTCAGCATATATAAACTCAAGAAATGGATAAGACGTTACAGTGGCTTACTCCATTTGCAACAAATATGACTAGGTAGGATAACACACTTTCCTACTTTAAACAAGACATGGTAGTATACAAGATAGAGTTCACCCAATTCTGCTTAATGGAAGGGAAGAAAGGTCTATGTTGAAACTATATCTTCCAATTATTCATAGATACATCAAAGCATCAAATATCTTAACAACTAATACACTAAGGGCCAAAGTATCCAATAGAGACAATAATCAAAAGGGGAAACAATAAAAAAACAAAAAAACCATTCATGAACTTAGATTTGCGCTCAGTTGAATTCAATCCACACACACCTGTAATTGCTTCCTAATTTCAATTATCAATTATAAAATTATAAAATATATTATAAATTTATTAAATTTTCTATAATAAAAAAATTGAAAATATATTATAAATTTATTAAATTTTCTATAAGGCATACAAGCACGGTTTTGGAACCGCGATAGATGCAACCGCGATGGAAAGTATAACATACCACCGTGGTTCTCTAGCAACCGCGTTAAGAATGCTCATATTGTGTAAAAATGGCTAAAAAAAGGCGTTGTCATTACACATACCAACACGGTTGTAGAGAAAATCGCGCTAGTATGTATATTTTTTTTTTAAAATGGCAGCAGCTTTCAAGGATGGAAGATCATCCATGATGCAGGCAATAACTATACTCGCACCTTACCAAGTCCGGAAATTTTCTATTTGCTGAAATGCACGAGAAAACCCACAACTGTAAGATAATTTCACTAATGGAAAGTTTACGCTACATTCATAGACATGATTTGCCTAGCAAGACCAGGATCTTGCTGTAACAATTCTCTCAAATTGCTTTCCACCTCTGTCATTTGCTTTTCCAAGTATTCTTTCAAGCTCTGTTCAAAGACATAATAGAAATTTCAATCAAAGGTTGTGGAAACTCGTATTTACTGCTTTAGAAATTTAGCTAAAATAGTTATATTTATGAGATTTAACTTTAGAAAATTCAAAATAAAATAAGGATAAAAATGATGGAAGACAAGAAGTTTTTGTGCAAATGAATGAAGGACATCTACCTGTAATGTAGTAATTACAGCTTCACCATCTTTAAACTTTTTCTCGTGTTCATTCATTAATGATGCTTTGGTCTCCAATACAAATCTGGTCATCATGTTAATAACGTGTTAAAGTATGCCATTAATATTTTCCAAAACAGCCCATAAAACAAGCTTGTGTACTCTATTTAGTAGCGTGTTTAAAGAGGTAACCACAACTAGCATTCTCCCTGCAAAACAAACTAACTGGACACATCATATGTCTGTAGAAAACTAGGGCATTACTAATTTCCAACAAAAATACTCTCAAATTGGTAGGGTTGTTTAAAGAACAAAAGCACTAAGACAAACTTATGATTTTCTTCACATACCAATGGATTTGTAAACATTAGTATCATCAGAAACTTGCTTTAACTCCTCCATGGTCAAGAAAACACGCTTTTTTCAGCTTCTTTGGAGCACATCTGGTTTTGCACATTTTTAAAAATATAGTTTGATCTAAGGAAAATGGAAAAGGGTCTGGAGTAGAAGAATGATGCAGAAAGAAAGAGAGACCTGAGTGGTGGTGGGCGCGGAAGTAGAACCATCTTAGTGGTGGTGGTGGCTGGAGTGGAAGCAGAACCTTCTTCGTAATGGTGGGGGCGGCGGCGGAAAGAGAGAGAGACCTGAGTGGTGAGGGTGGCGGCGGAAGCAGAAGAGGAAGACACGTGGTGGTGGGGTTGGCGACGGAAGAAGAAGAGACCTTAGGTGGCGAGACTGCTCGAGAGGAAGAATGACATTACGCGACACAAAGAAGGAGGAAGACGAAAACGAGAGAGGAAGGAATAGTTAACACGCAAAACCCCTAAAACAGGGGATACAAGCACGATTGTTAGTGGGAACCGCGCTCGTATCCCACATACAAGGACGGTTGTTTAAACAATTGCCCTTGTATCTCCCTACAAAATAATTTAAAAATTATTTTCCAGATACCGACAACAACCGCACTGGTATCTCCCTGCAACTTTTCAATTTTAAATATTTGTGCCTTACCATCGCGGTTCTTGCTCCAACTGCGGTGGTATGATTGCACTTAATTTCAAAAATTCCACCGCGTTGTTTTTAAGTGCGGTTCCCTTTTAACCGCGATGATATCCTACTGTGGAATGTGTTTTTTCTACTAGTGTAACCGTGAATAGAAAGAAGAATACAAGAAAATCAAAATCGTGAGCAGAGAAGAGACGAACACCACGTGAGCAAATCAGAACAACGATGTGGAGAATTGCAAGTAGAGAACCGCAAGTGAATAAATATGCAAGTAGAGATAACCGTGAGGAGAGAAAACCGCGAGAGTAGACAATCACGACCAAAACCACGAGTGAAGAGAACTACGAGCAGAGACCAGAAAACACGATGCACCACCATGCAGCAAAATGTAGAGTAGAAGAACGAATTGTTGATCGCTATTTTGGTATAAGAAATGAACCCTAATCCACGAGTTGGAGGAGAAGAACGAAACTGATTGCTATTTTCGTACAAGAAACAAACCCTAATCCACGACTTAAAGGAGAAGAATGATTACTATTTTCGCATAAAGAGCGAATTTATTCACGAGCTGGAAGACAAGAACGAAGGAAGAACGATCACTATTTTCGCATAAGGAGCGAATCTATTCGTGAGTTGGAAGACAAGAAGGAAGGAAGATGTTGATGTTTGTTATTGCTATTGTCGTACGAGAAAAGAAACCCAACAGTTTTTTTTTTCACTGTCAATTAATATAAAAATAATTTTATTATTAAAAAAAAGTTTAAATTTTAAATTTTATTATTTTTATTGACTAAAATTTAATAGTCATTAATTTTATTTTATTAGTATTAACAACCAAATAGTTTGGTAACAAAATTGGGTTACTAATTTTATTTTATAACTATTTAAAGACTAAAATTTAATTTGGTAACTATTTTAGTCATTATTAGTTAGCACCTGTTTTGGTAGCTAAAATTGGTAGATAAATATACTTTTTCTTGTAGTGTGACGGTTCAACTTGACCTGATGTTGGCTATGCATGAACTTCAAATCTTTTTCAAATTTGACCTGCATGTGAGCTATACTGTTTTAGAGGTTCTTCTATTTTTATTAAAGAAGACTTTACATATAAACTTTTTAAGCTCGAACAATTGATGGGATATGCAATAGATTTATTTTTAGTAAGTATCATATAACTAATATATATATATATATATATATATATATATATATATATATATATATATATATATATTTGCATTGTTCTCATTGTAAAAAATATTTTATATATATTTTTGAATATTTTGAACACCAACTAATATAACACATATATTATTTTTTATTTAAAAATTATGGTATTTATAAATTAATATTTATTGTTGAAAAATAATAGTTAGTTAAATAGTTTTATGAAAATTTGTGAGCGAGAAAGATGATTTTTCTTATACAATCCTGAATTCATGAAGGCATCTCTCTTGCATTTTGCAACAATCCAACTTGTAAAAGTCAATATTTTTTTCTATAAACATCCTATTGCTGAGGACGTAAGGCAGGTATAGCAAGATGCCAAATTTAAGAAAAGTGATGATTCTATCTTATAAACCCTTTTACAAACAGCTTTTATTTACCAGAATTATAAATTTCTATAAACTTCTTACCTCATCTAATTCTTTTTTCCTCTTCTAGATTAAATTTTTCCCATTGAGGCAGAAGCTATAGAGTGATCATCATGCAAACCTAAGCTATGCAAATGTTACATAGTTGAAGCACCAAGTTTTCAAGTCTCATGTAGTAAGAGTTGCATAATCTATAACATAGATCAATAGAATAGAAGTGTTTTTGGGAAGCAGTGAGAACAATAAAACACCTTTTGCGAAGGATTTGATTCCCATTTGAAACCTTCCAAATGGAAACCTACACCATGCCGCCCTAAAGGGGAAGATCCAAAAATAAGATTCCATTGTGAAACTAAGTAGAAATCTCTATGCTTAAAGTAAAAAATAAACAATTTAAAACTATCCACATAGAAGATCCAGTTAGCACTTAAATAGGAATTTCAGCACTAAAGCTTTCTTCCAATAATGGTTTTATCCTATTGATTTTAGACGATCGTTCTCTTTCACACCAAGCTAAGGTTGAGACCCTAGTGATTCATCTTTCACTATACAGATTTGAATGGCTGATAGAGAAATTGAACCCTCCTCACACTATCATCCAGGTCACTCTTTTCCCTCATCCACTTTATCAGTTTCCTAGGATCATAGTGCACAACGCACAACACAAAAAAAAAAGTGTCAGAAAGCTTCATTTCACTGGATTCGTGGTCATAGCAATTTTAAATGAACAACATTTCACTGAATCCAGATTCTCAGAAAGAAAGGGCTAGAAAGTTTCCATTTGTTATGACAATCTATATGTGCTCTCTAGAAAACATAAAAAAACACTATCAAATTCATTTTTTGTGACAATTTAAACAATGTTACAGGACACAACATTGCTGCAGATGATGATGTCAAAGAATTAATTGCAGTAGATGTTTCAACCACAACTGATGAAGGTGAACAATCACTGCTCCTGCTTAGCCGTTGGAAATGGTGGTTTTTAGTAGTAATCAACATAGCTTTACTCTTGATGGGCCAATCTGGTGCAATCTTGCTAGGGAGATTCTACTTTGACCAAGGAGGAAAAAGTATATGGATGGCAACCCTAGTACAATCTGTGGCTTTTCCAATCCTTTTCCTTCCACTTTTCTTCTTCCCTCACTCAGAAAACCTTTCTGTCACCACTGACCTCACCATGCACTCTTCTACTCAGACTCTCATCATGGTTTACATCCTCTTGGGTACCCTATTAGCTGGAGATAACTTGATGTACACAATAGGGCTTCTATCCCTTCCTATATCTACTTACTCCCTTATTTGTGCAGCCCAACTTGCTTTCAATGCCATATTTTCCTTCTTTATCAATGGTCAAAAACTCACCTTGTTAATACTTAACTCAGTTGTTTTTCTCACCATATCAGCATCAATTCTAGCAATTCATTCTGACTCCTCAGAGAATGAAATCAGGAATGTTACCAAGAGCAAGCACATGGTTGGTATTTGGTCTACTATCGGTGCATCAGCTGGGTATGCCCTTTTGCTGTGCCTGATTCAGGTATCATTTGAAAAGGTCTTAAAGAGGGAAACATTTTCTGTGGTCCTAGACATGCAAATTTGGACATCTTTTGTTGCTTCATGTGTTTGCATAGTGGGAATGTTTGCCAGTGGAGAAGGGCAGGGTTTGAAGGATGAAATGAGGAGATTCAAAGCAGGAAGAGAGGTTTACATATTGACCCTTTTTGGAACAGCTTTGGCTTGGCAGATTTGTTCTGTTGGAGTTGTGGGGCTGATCTATTTGGTGTCTTCGTTCTTCTCCAATGTTATGAGCATGCTGAGCTTACCGCTTGTTCCTGTTGCTGCAGTTCTTCTATACCATGAACATATGGATGGTGTCAAGATTGTGGCCATGTTGTTCTCCATCTTCGGATTCAGTTCTTACATTTACCAAAATTATTTGGACGATATCAAGTCCAAAGCAGCAGCTGTTCATCATATTGCTACTCCAGAAACCTCCATTTCTTGATAGATGTTGAATTTGTTTAGTTTTTCACTAAAGCTTTTGGCATTAAGAAATGAAATTTTGAAATTTCAAAGTTCGATATTATTTATGTCATTGAATTATATGGAATATTTATTAGTTGAGTCAGTGACAAGTGATAATCTTTAACCGAATCTTTCGTTCTAATTATGTTTTTTTTTATTCATATGATCATCTGAACTCAAATTTTAAATTCGATATACAAACAAAAGTCAACTGTTTTTAACTTTATTTTTCAATTGAAATTAGAATTATATTTTTCAATTTAAACAACACTAAAAAAAAGTAGGATAATTTACTTATAACTTTACCGCTATCACCGTTATGAAAATGAAGTGGCATGCATTCGTTCTCGACTAATTGGTAATTGACTTACAAGTTTTTTTTTTCAAACATATTTAATTTATGTTTTAATTAAATCATAAAAAGAGATATTTTTAATTTTTTTTATATAAAACGCTCGTTATTGTTTGATTTTACCATCAATAGGCAGCATAATTTTTCTTTCGATCTTTTTATTTTCATTTGATCAATTTGCTCCTTCTTTTTTCTCTAATTTCCTTTAACTTTTTCAACTCACTTCTTTTAAGTTATTAACAAGTTAAAAACTGAAATATAAAATAACAATCACTTTGTTGACAGTTATCAAACATAAATAAAAAATCATTTTGAACATTCAATGAAACAAAATATTTTAATAAACACTTAATTGAAAATACAATATCCAAATATACGAGTTACTTAAAATTTAATTAAGTTTAAAAGATAATAATTTTATTAGAAAAATAATACTTTGATAATTGAAATAGTATAAATAAATTATTGATTATATTTTTAGATAAGATTATGCGTAGTTTTTGCTTATAAGTATTAAGAAAAACATCTTTAACTTACACTTCTACAAAGCTTTTAAGGTAATGAAAAAGATTTTGATAGCATTTACAACTTTTCTAATTTTTTTTTTATAGCTTTTGAACTCGAAAGGCTTCATCTCTTCAATCTATCAGGCATGAATGTAGAGGTTTATTAAGTATGTTTCATGTAGCAATAAATGTGAATCTTGTTATAGTTAAAATACAACACCTGAATATTTTACTTGTGCACTGAAACACAATAAGTCTAGTAAGACTAACAGGGAAATCCCAAGAAAGGAGGATTGAATTGTGATATTAATTTAGAAAACCTTTTGTAAATATAATTTACTTAATGATGATCAAAGATTATTTGGTTTGTAAAACAATCAAACTCAAAATTCTTTCATCTAATGTGTCATATAAGACATACTTTGTTAAGTTTTGTGAATCATTAGTTTCTGATGTTTTCTAATGTTTTAAGTAATTATAATATTACCAGGTGCAAGTTTGACTTAAGAGGTGGTTCATTTAAAAGGATGAACTTAAGAATATATATTTTCTTAAATATTTTCTAATAATTTTGGTCTGTTGAAACATAAAACAAATATCCTTAAAAATCTCATAACACATATGATCAATTGGATATATTTAAAAGCTTATTTTATCTTTAGCTCATCAAGTCCAAAGGGTTACCCTAGATGTAAATTTGCAACTCAACTAAATCACTTTACTAAGACATGCTCTTTATTTTAGCACATTAGTATATCATAGTTTCAACATCTTACCAGCCAATATAGATGCAAATCAAATACTTAGTTTTAGAAGCATATTGGTAAAACATTTGTAATATGTACTTAGCTCTCCTTCTTAGGTTAGTACAAATAATGATAATATGCAATATAAAGAATATAAGAAAAAGAGATATGTTAGCATTGATGCACTTGATTATTTGATGAAGTCAAGTGCAAAGAAAGCTTGAAGATTGTTTATTTAGAATTAATATGTTAATGTGATGATTCACGTGCATGCATCACAAATCAGTAGAATGTGCTCTACAAGTTTTTAAAATTAAAATAAAACTTATTTGATCAATGTTTTGCAAGTAAAAATAGTTTACTGACTTTTTTAAGGGATTTTTTTTTTCTAAAATCAATAACTTGAAAATCATTTTAGTAAAATAAATCAATTTAAACTAATTTTCAACCGATTGTTTCACTAAAGTATAAATAATTTTTATAATTTTTGTAAAGATATATTAATTAAAAATAAAAGAAGACTTTCAGAAAAAGAGAGAGAACTAAGAAATTTTTTAACGAATAATAGAGAGCATTTTTCAAGAGTTTAATGAGTTTTTTGTCAAAAGGAACTCAAGATAGAGATTCTTCATGTTTTTTCTCTGATTTGAGGCTAAACTAAACTGTGTTCCATCTATTTTCATTCAGGAAACTCTACTGCAACTGGTTATTAGTTTGTTTGTGTTTAGTATTGATTACAGAGTTGGTTGTATTTTATTTTACATTGATTGTATTTTTTTTTTTTTTGTCTACATTTGATTAGATTTTTCATCTGTAGAGGTGTAATAGGGTATTGTATAATGTCTTTGTGAATCTTGTAGGATGCAAGATTGATTTTTGATTGTATGACATGTACAATTATTGGGATGTACTGAAATTCTTTGCTAGTTGGTAAGAAAAATTGGATTTAGCTCTTGGAGAAGAGTGAACCAATATAAAGTGTCCTCTCTTTGATCTCTTTTCTTAACTCGTGTTATTGTTTATCCATAATCTACATCACTTTGAAAACTTAATCAACTATGTTTTTGATTCAACTGATTGCTTTTGTGGTTCTATATACATTATTTTTCACTGATTAAATGTAGTTGTGATATAGTTTTCATCTAATCTTGATTAAACATTCAACACTAGAAAATTGTCAAATAGTGATCGAAAAAATCGGTCACTATTAGTGACCAAATCAGTGACTGAAAAAATCGGTCACAAATTCGGTCACAGAATCGATCACAGAATCGGTCACAGATTCGATCACAGATTCGGTCATAGAATCGGTCACACATTCGGTCACACATTCGGTCACAGAATCGGTCACAGAATCAGTCACAGAATCGGTCACAGAATCGGTCATAGAATCAGTCACATATTCGGTCACAGAATCGGTCACATATTCGGTCATAGAAATCAGTCACAGAATCGGTCTTTGTAATAATAAGTATAAAAATAATTGTAACATGACAGAAAAGTTGCTTAGGTCTGATGGTTGTAGGTTTTCTCAAGCTGGTGAGAGGTCTTGGTCACTAAATTGGTCATTGTTTTAATCAGTGAGCGATTTTTTAGTCACTATTAATGATTTTTCTAGTAATGATTCATATAACAGTGTTATCAATATACTAATTGAACATATCAGTCAATTGAAATTTTTTTTTCAAAGCAAAAAATTAAATTGATTGTATTTTCCAATTAAATCAATTATATTTTCTACCTAGGTGCTTATACTAGAATTTTATCTTATTGTTTTCAAATTTCAATTGAATTATTTTTCTATTGTGTGACAACTAAAATCGCAGTAAATTGACTCAATTAAAAGTACTCATTCTTTCCAATAGTGTTTTTGTGAAAATTTTTCAAAAATCAATTTACCTCTTCTTTAACTAAACATAAAAGTCTTTATAAGGAAAAAACACAATAATTTATACTAGTTCATTATCGCAACAATCTATATTTAGTTCCTAACCAACCAGTTAAGTTTAACTAAGTAGACTAATGCTTCAAAGTATACTTTGAGTATTATTTGGGCTCGTAGCCACTCCTAACTAATTCTTTAAGTATTTTTGAAATAGTCACTCCTGAATTAACTAGACACTTATGACTCATAATTGACACTGAGTATTCTTTATACCTAGTCACTCCTTGGTAACTGAGTATTCTTTCAAATCACAATAACTACTAACTGAACCTATCAACTCAAGTCACTCATGGTTGAACTGAGTATTCTTTGCTTTTTAGCCACGCCTGGCTACTATGAGAAAGGTTGAAGGTCATTAGGTCTAACTATATACAAGGTTTGGACTTTCTCTCCTAGTTCAAATCATTTTGCACTTTAGGGGGAGATTACGTCTTCCGAAGAATACAAGGTGAAGGTTCACTCTCCTATGTGACTAAAGATACACTTCTTGTGATCTCTTATAAGCTCTAATGGATCCATAAATTTTGTTAGTGCTCCTGCTCTCAACTCTTCTTGATGGTATGCTTTATATAATCATTAGAAGAAAATAGCCTTTGAGAGGTATTCGTTGAGCAAATTCAATTCTTCTTTCATGTGCTCCTTGTGTCTTACAAGCTTCAACATGATTACTGAATTTAATTCACCCCATGTAGCTTTAAATGTTCTTCTTTATGCAACATCCGAGATGACTAGTAGTACACACTTCTCTCGGTAGCAAAGCCTTTTGTACCACCTCATGGTGAAAGTATTGGTGGAATACGTCCTAGCCACCTTAGTTCAAGTATAAAGAAGACACATAGACAAAAGCTTAATCAAGAGTTTTCCAGAAGAATTTACCCATCTCAACCTATTTGGGCCTTCAACCAATTGTTTGGGACCAAATCCAAGCCTAAAGTGATTACATGAAGCATCAAGGAGAAGTGCTCTACTTGTATAAATATTTAGAATAACTTATAATAATTTGGGCTATGTATTGGGCCTGAGCATAATTCCTTTTGGTCCTTGTATTTGGACCATGTACAGAGTAAGACTAGAAATAACATTGGAAGTCACGTAATGCATCAATTGGGCCTGTTTCAAGACTAATTGACACAATAAGCGACTTAGGGCTTCTAGAAGGGTAAGGGGGTGTGCTCATACTTGGATTTTCAGCACATGTTGCATGTGTAAAGTGTGTTGTGTCCAAGTGGTAGCTAATCCACTATTTGTGCCACAAGTTATAGATCAATTGTTAAGTGTCATTGCTTCATTGGTTCTTCTAAATCTAGGTGAATTGCAATTTAATTTTGTAAAGTCTTTGGGCTGACCTTGAGCATTATAAATAGAGGTGCAATCAATGTAAAATTTGGCTAGTGAATGATAGTGACAGGCCACACAAATTTCAACTCCTCTTGTTCACTTCTGCTCCCTCTAGGTTAGCCTTTCTAGGAACTAGTCCAAGGAGAGTTGCCATCGCAAATTTCACAGTGATAATTCCTCACCTCTTCACAACTTCCACAATCCATGTTCTTCCATTCCACTGATTGAAAACATGAAACAACCAAGGAGAATCATCAGTTACCATCAAGTACACACTATACAAGGCAAGTAGCTAAGCTAGAATTTGAAAGTAGTTGTGTTAGGAGAGTTGGTGAGTTTTAGTTCATGTCTCAAGAGATATTTGAACGTTGATGTTTGCACAAGTATTCTTGAGGTTATATGTAGGAGACAATCTTTGTGATATAGACTCAAGCTTCAGGAATATTCTTTTATCTCTTGTTAATTTAGAGTAAGCACTTAGCTTATCATTTGGTGCTCTTTCACTTCTTTATCAGACATTCTAATTGATATTTGTAATGCTCTTTTCATTTGAATATCATCAATTCTTATCAAATAAAGTGAAGGTCATACTCAATGTTCTTTCGTTTGTTTTTCAATCTTTAACTAACAAATATTGTGGTTGACCAATAATTTCTTATCGTCTAACAGACGATGCGCTCTCACACGTATGAAGAGTATTCCAAAGCTTGATTATGAAATACCTAGAACATCTTATACGTTTATTCAAAGAGGCAAACAACAACATTCAAATACCTCTTGCTCTTAGGATATGAGCTAAAGATGCAATGACGACCAACTCTCTTAACACCACTATTTTTCAATTCTGGATCAACTATTCATCTTGTATAGTGTACACTTTTAACCATTGTTAGGCGTAAAAGGTTCTACTACTGATGAAGATAAGTACTGCTAGCTATCAGAGAGTTTGCATGAAGAAGAGAAGAGAAATTAATGTTGCATGTCATACATTTAATGCTTCACAACAAAAGACCTCATCAGATGATAACACAAGAAGAAGAAGAAGAAGAAAAAGACAATGAAGAGAGTTCAAAGCTACTAATGAATAAGAGAGGGAATGCAACAACTACTTTTTGCTACCCTATAAGAGGACATGCTTCAAAGAGAAGAATATAATAGTCAACCACAATTTGCAAGTGTTGAAACTCTGCCAAAATGTTTTGTTCCCTAAAGCTTTGTAAAGAACATTGTTTGTGTTCATGTTCCCTAACCTTATACATGTCGAAAGATGTTACACTCTCTAGTGTACTAAGAAAATGATCTATTGATCACCTAAACCTTATGTTTGTAAAAGTCAAGAATGACTTATCGAAAGAATAAAATACTAAGTTGATGTGAACCTTTGAAGGTTTGCAAGATCTGGACTAACCCAAGACAAATTGTTGTTTGCATTCTCTGTGAAAGAACAAGAGTGGACGCATAGGAAGAAACCATGGAATGAGAAAAGTATTTAGCAATTGTAATCAGTTAAGGAAACAAGTACTGAAAACAAGAAAATAACAAGTAAAAGAAACATAAAATGCATTAAGGAAGGAGAATGGTTGAACACGCCACCTTCAAGGATGAGTGAAGGAGGATTTGTCACTTGAGAAAGCTTCTCAAGATAAGAATCAAAAGACTAGAGTAGAGACACAACTCAAACTCTCACAAATGAGTTTCTTCTTCATTTAACTTTTGAAAATACAAAGGAGAACACCCTGATTTATAGCATGTATGGTGCTACCAAGAAGAGCTTCAAGAGTAAAAAAAAAAATGTTAACTATGATAATCGAGGTTAACTCTACTTAACTATGTTTCAGATAAGTTGATCCTTTGAAATTAGGGAGATGCACTTGGTAGTGTCTAAGATACATGGAATATAACGATTATTATATGATGACTAGGATAGAAGCACATGGGCATGCACTTTAAACTCTAGGTTCATTGAATGTGTCTTGAAAACTTGAAGAGTCAAGGTTGACTTCAAATTAGCCCTGCAAGATGCATGTGCTAACATAAGCCTTCCAAAAGACACTTCTTATTTTCTACATTTATGACCAAGTTGTCTCAAGTTCATACCGTCATGTTTGTGCTTCTCGCAAGTTTCTCTAACTTTTTAGAGTGTACAAATATTTATTCTTCTAATCCTCTAAAGCTTTAAGCCTTCCTCTTGTCATTCTTCCATCAAATCTCTTCCTTATTTCTTCTCCTTTGTCTCTCCTAGTCATGCTTCTTGTTTGTATTCCTTGATGCTCTTCCTCTATTTCTTCCTTAGGAACTTCATCATCTTTATATGTATCATTAATGTTGTTAATATTGTTATTGGTAATAACTCTAAACCATCTCCATTAGGAGGTGATGTTGTTGTTCCTAACAACGTCTCTAATCAAAAAGATATTTCAGAAAGAATGTCAAGTCTTGTTGATGATTCTCAACAGGCCTATCTAATTCAGAATGTTGAGCAGATACAACATGTTTCTCCTAAAGGTGACTTGTCTCACTCATCTGGTTTGTCTCTTTCAAATTCCTTTCCTAGGTTATCTGTTTTGGATGAAAACTCGTTCGAAGATAAGCTTGAAATGTGAATATTGGGGATTCTAATACCCTTTTGGTTGCTTTCGCTGTCACCGTTCCAAAGACAGATAATAATAGTTCTAAACTATTGCTTTTGAAGAGAATTACTTACAAGGTGTTGTATAAAAACTTTGATTTTTAAGAAGTGGGTGAATATTTTTGGAGGAGACTTTTAACTCAAACTTATGATGATTTGGTTCAATCACCTTGCAGGTTAGGTAGATTGCCTGAAAATGCTTCTATAACTACTGGAAAAACCACTAAATTAGCTTCTCATGATTTTGTCGGGGTTAAGCTTGATGCCACAGTGGTTGTTGGTTTGGAAGTCCAAGGATTTCATATTAGCTCTGGCTTGCACTACTTGTTGCTGGTAGATGTCCACTACAAAAAAAAAATCAAAATTATCAACGGAGAAAATCCCTCTAAAACACCAAAAATCAGTCAGTAAATCGGTTGTATGTAAATTTACCGACGGATTTTTTGAGTCCGTCGATAATTACCGATGGATTTATCCATCGATAAATCCGTTAATAAATCAGAAAATATTAATTATATTATAGAAATCAGTAAATATTAATTACAGACGAAGTTAAATCTATTAGTAAATCCATCGGTAAATCTGTTGATAATTAACGAGAGATGATATCCGTTGGTAAAATCCGTCGATAATGATATTTTATCGACAAATAAAATTCGATCGATAATATTATGTCGGTATTTTAACTTTTTCTTGTAGTGGTAGTCGAATGTTGAAAGGGTGTGGTTACTCAGACTCTTTCTTATAAGTTTGTGGAGGAGTGTAAGTTGGTTTATAAATATTAGACAGATTGGATGGAGCAAGAGTTTCCTAATTATTCAAATGAGTTGGAAGGGTGTGTTCAGACTTCTAAGAAACCTGGAAGACCAAAAAAGGTACTTTGAAAGTTGCTAAAAAACTTGTTAGAGTGAATACTATATAAAATAAATGACTGAGGAGTTTATACATCTCAATTTTAGTTTTTTTTTTTTTTTCTTTTTTATTGTTTTATTTTTTAACATAAAGAATAAACTTCTTTAGACTCTTGTGTTAATTTCCTTTCATTTTGTTCATTTATTTTTTCATATTATCTGATTTAATAATTTACTTTATTTCTTTCTTTATATAGATTTAGTATAGCTTCCATAGTTTTTTTTTTCTCTCTTTTTCTTTTTAATAAATTCTGTCATAGCGTTACAGGAAAAAAGAAACCTCTTAACTTTTTTCACAAATATTATATTTTATTTTAAAATAATATATAATTTATTTTGATTTGTTATAATTATTTAAAATTGGTAATAAATACATTGACTCACACTTTACACCGACAATGCTAAAAGTTAATCATAAAACGAGAAAATAAAATAACAATCTTACAAAATTACAATGTGAAGTAATCCATAGTTTTAGAGTGAAGTGAATATTTACTAAATAATTAAGCCGTAATATAAAATTGCTTCACAGGCATTAAAAGTAGACAAATATATCAAGTGATAATTACACATCTAAACTATATTAACAATTCTTTATAGAAGATTCTCGTAAAGTTTAATAGTCATACTATTTACGCAGATTTTTTTATACCGTCAATCCATTAAATACTGTTACACAATTTTTATAATAACTATTATAAAACTCAACAAGTTTACAACATAGGTTGTTCATCCTACACAACGCAGTAGTTGTTGATGACATACGCTACAAATTACTACATTGAAATAAATGAAGTGTAAAATCTTAAACCTTATAAACTGATTTTATAAGTTTATAAATTTGACACCAACTCAAATTGGAAGATTGCTATTATCTTAAATTATTAGGGTTTTCTATAAGATTTTATTCACACCACCGACAGGAATCTTGTGTGGCCTGTCACAAATTTTATACTTATGATAAACGCAAGAAAAAAGTCATAATAAAAGTGATCATACTTGGAAGCTTATAAACCAATAATTTTCGATGGGACTTCTTCTTCCTTCTCGTTGAATTTCCTACCCACCCTCCAAATTTAATGGAACAAGGACAAATGGCGAAGAGAAAGCATGACAGCATGGAATGCACATGATCAATCAATGTTATAAAACTTCTACCACTTTTGTAGCATACCCACCTTACCTACTTTCCATTTGCTGTGCATTTCAACACACTCTTGTATTCTCTAAAAACAGGGAACATTCCCATATTATAATCAAAGTAATAGGGTTAGGGTATGAACAAATCCATTCACATTGGTTTACAAAGATTTCAACGCCAGCTAGATAAAATGTATTGACTTTGCTGATGCCACGAAAGTCCAAGAAGGTTTTCACACAATTTTTTTTCCTGGTTGAAAAACCTATATGTGTATAGAATAGATGTAATAGATTTTTTTTCATTCAATTTGCGTTTTATATTCAGTTGTGTTTGGATTTTTCTAATTGTTACCTTATCATAATTTATTAATATTTATGTGTAAAAATATAAGATATTATAATATAAAATTATTTTCTAGTCTATTAAATAAATAAATCGATAAAGCACATATCATTTTCTTCAATTATATTTTAAGTCTTTTTTTTTTTTTAATTTATAGAGTGTTATTTCAACAACAAATTCGTATCTAAAGTTTTTATCTTTGAGGAATATGTGAGTTGAGAAAAACAGTTATGAAGAGAGATACATATATAGTGTGTTCACCACCAAATTTTTATAGTAAGAAATAAGTTGTAGGCTGCAAAAACTATCAGTTGTCTTGTAGGAATAGATCTTTGGGAGGTAGTATAGAAGAAAATTATGACATTTTTGTGTGAAAATTTAAGAGGAAGAAAAAAAAAGAAAAAGGTAAAAAAAATTTCAACTTTCTTTTATGTCAAAAATTATTTTTATAAAAATTATAAATTTCAAAAGTTACCAAAAAGATTTAGAATTATCCCAAGAAAGAATATTTTAGCTCTTAAAGAACCAAAGGCATGTAAGGCTCAACCTGTCTAGAGGACTCGAGAAACAGAACATGATAGAAACAATTAAAAGTTGTGTTGATTAGCTTATGACAATAACAAATAAAGTGAAATTTGTCAAAAATTTATTTCTTGATGAAAAAAATTTGTTCAAAAAATTATGGTTATTGTATTAGTAAAAAATATTAATTTTGGAGGAGGCAAAAAGACCTGTTAATTATCATCTCGAAAGAATTGGTAAATCATTTACCGAGCTCAGGAACTAAGAAGAATGACGAGACAAGAGGAGATTGTACAAGGTATTTTTCATATAAAAGTTGAAAATTCTAAAGGTGACAAAGAAAAGAATAATAATAAATGGTAGAACCAAAAGAAATAAGGCTCCAACAATCAACAAAGTGAGAACTTTCCCTTGTCCACATTGCAAAAAGACAAATCATCCAAAGGAAAATTTTTGTAGAAAGAAGAGGTGGTGATTTGGGACATGTAGAGTGAAATACGCAAATCTAAATCAGAAGAGGCAAAGGTGATTTTGAAGGTGTAAGAAGATTAGCAACTCTTTATGGCAACATGTTTTGCTACAACCAACACTTCTAGTAACTCATGGGTAGTAGATAGTTGTTACATAAACCATATGACCAACAATGAGAAGCTTTTGAGAGAACTTGACAAAACCATCATTTCTAAAGTAGAAATTGGAAATGGTGATTTTTGTTAAAGGGAAAGAAAACATTGGTATTGAAATCTTGAAAATTTTGAAGTAAATCTATGATATATTATATGTGCTTAACATTGACCAAAATTTGCTTAGTGTTGTACTAGCTTGTGGAAAAGGGCTTCAAGGTTATATCAAAGACACAAAAGACAAAGATGTGTTCGTAGTGAAAATGAGATCTAAACGTTATGCTCTATATCTAATAGAGGAGGAGAAAATAGCTTTTTCAAGCACAACCACCAATGTTGATCTATGACACAAAGACTCAAATATTTTCATCTTACAAGACTATTATACATGCAGAAACATGCATCGATCAAAGGTGTCTCAATGATTGAAGAGAAGTTGGCAGATTGCGTGACTTTTCAATTTGGTAAGCTAGTCAGAAAATCATTCACTCAAACGACATGGAAAGCAGCTCAAAAGCTACAACTAGTTCACACAGAAGATGTTGGGTGACCTCAATGAGCATTGTCTTTAAATGATAATAAATATTATATTAATTTTACTGATGATTATAGCGTATATTATTGAGTTTATTTTTTTAAATCAAGACTGAGATTTCCAATATTTTTTGGAAATATAAAGTATTGGAAAAGAAGAAAAGTGACTATAGGTTGCAAATAATAAGGTTTGACAAGGGAAAAAAAATATACCAGGGAAGTTTTTTATAAATATTGTGAAGAAGTTGGCATTAAGCACCAATTTACAGTACCATATGCCACACAACAGAATGGAATAAGGTGTATGCTACATGAGAAGGATTTGTTAAAGAAGTTGTAGGTAGAGACTGCAAGCACTATTGTACTTTTGCTGAAGACTACCGGTTAGAGTTTTGAACAAAAAAAATCCATTTAAATGGTTTAGGTACAAACCAAATCTACAAAATTTGAGAATCTTTGGTTGTGTCTGTTTTTCTTATGTTGAATAGGTTAAAAGGGACAAACTTGACAAAAAGGTTGAACCCAAAGTTTTCATTGGGTGCAACAACACCTTTAAAGCTTATAGAATTTTCCAATTACAAAATGGAAAAATTTTTGTGAGTAGAAATATAAAGTTCATGGAAGATTAACAATGTAATTAGGAGGAGCCATTTCTGAAACATCACAAAATCTTTAATGATGAAGTTGATAGTTCTTGTCAGAGGAATAAGATCTCTATTTGATATTTATCAAATGTTTAATGATGAAGTTGATAGTTTTTGTCAGAGGAATAAGATCTCTATTTGATATTTATCAAATGTGTAATATGATTGTCTTAGAACTTGCTGGATTAAGAAGTTGAAAATGATGAGAAGTAGTAGACTAAAATCAACACAAACAACCATAGTAGTGAAATAGATTTATAGAACTAAACTAAATACAAATGGATCTACAAACAAACTCAAGGTCAGATAGGTGATGAAAGGTTATGCTAAAGTATTTGGAGTAAATTTTTTTAGAAACATTTACTCTTAATGTTGATTACTTTGACGGACAAAGGTTAAAAAATTTACCATTTACCATTTTAAATTTTAAATTTATATTTTTGAATGGTTATTTACAAAAGAATATATTTGTGGAACAAAAGAAATTTCAAATCAAAGGACAAGAAGTTGGTTAAATTAAGTCCATGTATAGAGAAAACAAATTGAAGATCAAAATACTGATATTTTTACAAAAGTCCTGTCAAATGTCAGATTTAAAGCTTTAAAAAATAAATAAATTAATTAAGTGTCTCCATTCTACAAAGAGGAAATTTGTTTTGTTAAAATTGTGTTTAAAATAATTCCAACATAGATAATTTTTTGTTTAATTTGTTTTTATATTCAGTTGTTTGGATTTTGTAATCGTTGATCTTATCATAATTTACTAGTATTTATGTCTAGAAATATAAGATATTACAAAATGTATTTATTTTTCCAGTTCTATTAAATAAGCGAATCAATAAAGCATAAATAATTTTCTCCAATTATATTTTGTCTTCTTTTTAATTTATTGAATGTTATTTCAATTGAAAACAAACATATTTTTCTTTCCCTAAAGCACAAAAAAGTTTCATACTAAAATGAAAGGTTTGAAAAAAAAAAACATATTTAAATTTACCTCCTCTCACCTCAAATAGAAAAGTGATAATCAACATTAATTGACATAACTGATAGTGACTTGTGTTTTTTAACGAAGTGATTTAGAGAATTATCTATTTTGTGTGTTCAATTAGTGTCAAGTAATGTCTATTTAAATTGATTTATAGTAATGTCTGCTTGAATGTGCAATAAAAAATGTTGAAAAAGAATTATCTATTTTGCGTGTCCAAGGTTTTCACTAGTTATTATATATATATATATAAAAGACTCTACCTTAATCTACTAAATCGACATTTGTTCTCACAGTATACAGACATTTTTTACAAGTTTTATCCTCTTAACTATGCTTTCCATGAGAAATATGCTACATAGGTGTGATGTCACAATAGTTTCTTTGGGCCAGACAGAAGATAATGGTGGACAGACATAAAATAAGGTAGGCTTTCTTCATGTGAAACTTTATAATCAGATACACCTTATTTTCAAAAAGGTGTTTTTACAACTTCTATTTTTCCTCCTACCATCATCATCCGCATCTTGCGTGATCATCTTTAATTGGTTAAACTTAGGCTCCAACTAGGATGTAATATGGCTAGTGACAAAATAACTTTGAACTTTCCTTGCTTGTTTCTCTCCTCTAAACATTCTGAACTGTGAAGATGGCAGTCATGTTCATCTCAGAAGCAGTCGTGGTACCAGAAATTGAAGTTTTGAAGTGATTCTTCTAAGAAACCAGAATACAACAAAATACTAGCCCAGAATTAATTTGAGATTTCCACCTCTCCGTACATGAGGTTTGTTTCATTTACGAAAAAAATAAAAATATAGTTCTGCATATTTTGTGCTGCAACTTTTCAACTTGTCCTCGTATTCCAAATTCTGCAAGTTAGCAATGAGAAATCCTGAAATAATGCATGACATGAATTGCCTATTTTAATTTTCTGCTTCCTCAGGTTCTTAAAATTTAAGCACTAGCTTATTGCAGAAATGAGGAATGCCTTGATTATAGCCTTTTCCATAACCATATGCTTCATCGCTTTTGTGGTATCCAAGATAGTTATTTCAGTCCTCCTCTACAAAAGATGGAGAAGAAAACAGATGGTTCATGAAGAAGGTTATCCAGGTATGGAGGAAAAAGGGGGTGTTTTCTACTTCAGTTCTTGCAGAGAAAATAAACAAGACAAACTAATATGAATTGATTGCATAATACAGGAGGGAAGATAGTAATATTTAGGTCCTCAGTGCTTAAATCTCTCACAGCTGATGCGATCTTAAAGAAGACTCAGAAACTGAACAACACGGACATCATTGGGTCAGGTGGTTATGGTGTGGTTTATGGACTAAAACTAGATGAATCCACAGCCTTGGCAGTAAAAAGACTAAACCGTGGAACTGCCGATAGAGATAAAGGTTTTGAGAGAGAGTTGGAAGCAATGGCAGACATAAAACACCGCAACATTGTGACCCTTCATGGATATTACACTGCACAACACTACAATCTTCTCATATATGAGCTTATGCCCAATGGAAGTTTGGACTCCTTTTTGCATGGTACGCATTTGTTTGTTTCTAAAACTACGTTCTGAGACATTTCGTAGAAGTCAAAAGGAGACTAAATGGAAGGAAATTATGAGATAAACATTTTGATGCATTTTAGCTTTTACTATTGACTCTCTTTAATTCTCATATTTTCTCTAACAGTATTCTTAGTTAAAATTCTAGACTAGGATGAAATGGTTTAGTTCATCTGTTATTCAGCAGCACATCACGATTGAGGAAGTACAAGTTCTTCAAGACCACAACATGTGGTCCATTGTTTTATGATTTTGGAATTTTGTTGAGCTGAGTTTTATAATTGCAAAGTTCAAAGCGATGCAGGGAGATCAAGCGACAAGAAGTTTTTGGATTGGCCAACCAGATATAGAATAGCTGCTGGTGCAGCTAGAGGAATATCATATCTTCATCATGATTGCGTTCCTCACATAATCCACAGAGACATCAAGTCAAGTAACATATTGTTGGATGAAAATATGGATGCCCGAGTTTCTGATTTTGGATTAGCCACTTTGATGCAACCAAATAAAACTCATGTCTCAACATTGGTGGCTGGAACTTTTGGATACTTGGCACCTGGTATAGACGCAAGTCTGCCCAACACAGTTTTTACATTTCAAACTAGTTGTGTTTTAATTTGATTATTTTCTTTTTCCTTTTACCAGCTTTATTATTGTTTGCATGCAGAATATTTTGATACAGGAAGAGCGACACTCAAAGGGGATGTTTACAGCTTTGGAGTTGTTTTACTGGAGCTTTTAACTGGGAAAAAACCCAGTGATGAAGCATTTATGGAAGAGGGAACCATGCTTGTCACATGGGTAAGACATTCTTAAATATTTCCTTCTTGATTATATTCATCAAACAAGTTTGAATTCAATAAGGAAATAACCTATATAGCACTTAGTTTTTTAATCAAGTATCATGATTCATGTTTACATTTAGCTCTATCGTTGTGAAACTGGTATCAAGGAAGCACGGTTTGAAACCCGGGGCAAAGCATATCATTCTATTTAAATTTGACAAGAAAAAATTATGTGGAGATTAAAATAAAATAAAAAAGTAAAAAAAGAAAATTGAAACTTTGAAGCATTGAACTCGACTATGAATTGCATTAATCTATTGAACAGTTGAAAATATATAAAGCTGATAGCTTTTTATCTATTGTGTAACCGAAAGAACAACATAAATACCATATAATCTATTTTTCTTGCTTTTATTCGCACCCTTATTACCAAGGATTTATAAAACACATTCTATTAAATATTAAAAAGGGATGCAATTTTTATGTTACGTACCAAGTTTAATTAGAACAGTATTTTCTAGATCATACCTTAAATTACTTAGATTGGACCCAACTTTGGAACGAGCACTTACTTTCCAGAAAATCATTGTTATTATTGTAACAGGTGAAGGCTGTTGTTAGAGAGAAGAAGGAGGATTTAGTCCTTGATAGTAGCTTAGGATCTTGTTCAATGCAAGAGGTAAATAAGGTGTTCAACATTGCAATGATGTGTCTTGAAGCAGATCCTTTGAAGAGGCCAACCATGGCTGATGTTGTCAAAATGCTTGACCAAACAGAACTAGATGAACTTGTTACGGCATCCTGATGTTGACATCGAAACCATCACTCTGAACTCTGAAGTTTCTGGAAAACCATCCTACAAGAGGTGTTGGAGCTAGACTCCAAGTTTGATGTAGCTCAAGAGAGAGAGAGAGGGGAATGGGGGACATAAAAGAAAATGTATGAGAAAATATTGAATTTTGAAAGGAAAAAAATTGGTGTGGCCTTGAGATGTTAATAGTCAGCCACTGCCTGGTGCCTATCAGCTTCGACAATTTTTTTGTAATTATTTAGGGAGACCTAAAGATTTTAATATACAGCATGATATGATTAAATTTCAATCCACCAAGTAGAAGATATATAGCTTTGGTCAGAGAAGAAAATGTATGATGAAGTGATCATAATGAAGCGTTTCCTAGCAGAAATAGTAAAGCAGAATTGATTTAAGAGTATACTAATGGCAAAATAAATCATTTTAAATGACTAGACATAAGTGTACACTAGACATACATCAGTAGACCATGAAGCATGCTTACATAGACATAAGGAGAATATAGGTTATAGCAATAATTTAACGATTGAACAATTTCTATAAATCAAAGATGTATGCAACTTTCTCAATAGACACTAAACTTTTCTATTTGAGTACTTTTGACAAGCCTTCGGCCACTGAAGCTTTCAAGGATGGAGAAACAGGACTATCTCCAAGGAAGACATTAAAAAGAGCAGAAGCCACATTTTCAGATTCAATTGTAGCATCTACAGTAGATGGAAGCCCATTTGAGGAGACAGAAACCTGAAATTTCAATGGACTAAGTTAGAACATTTTAAACAGCAAAGGTAAATGGAGCAAAAATAGATATATAGGATCTCATTTGTTTGAAGAAAATATCACAAGAAAAATATGAAAGTAGGCTTACAAGCAAATTGGAGGGGTTCAACCAAGTCAAAATTATAATAGTTCCTTTCTTAAGAGGGCGATCCTGAAAGACACCACGGAAAGTGGTCAAAGCAGTTTCATCTGTAGCTGTGGACGCTGGAATTCTTGGTGATATGGCATCACTTAATGCATCCCAAAAAGTTTTACCATCAATATCTCTGACAAGAATAATTTGCAATGATTTCTCAAAAGAAGCTGCAACCATATAGAGGCATATATTATCAAATTATTCACTGAAAGACTCTGAGAGCATTGTAGAAACACATAAATGAAAATGAAGTTGTTACATTGGAAAATGGTCTGGAACAAAGAGGAATTCCCTTGAATAGCATCTTTTGATTGCCCTTTCCAAGCATTCAAATCACGGGTAATATATTGATCTAGATACAAACCTACAGCATAAACCTTAACACCAATAATCGCAAAAACTTTCTCCCTGTATCCTGAAATAAGTATTGTTATCCATCAAAGTTTTTACAACATTGAAATTAAAAGCATACCTACATTATTGAAACTTAACAAATTCTACTGGTCTTCAGGGATGGCAATACCACCGGCCGAAAAATGATTTGCAATACAATACTGATGGAAGATTACTGAAATAAAATTAGTTTATAACTGTACCAAGTTTTGTTTCCCACACAACTATTTGCAAAATTAATAATATATTATTTTCCTCCTATAGAAAATGCAGTGTGCCTTGTACTGAACATCAGTTGTTCACTATATATTTCCCAAATGTCATCAGTTCTCTAATTGCCAGTAATTACTTCATGGTACAGACAAATCACTTTGTTGGCCTCTCACAAGAGGTTTGATTTTAGGCACAGTGCTATCATCAAGTTAAAACACCAAAATCAATCGCGTGTTTATTTAGAAGTTCATATCCAGGAAAGTAAATTCCTCATGACTATGTTTTAGTATTAACAGACCATATTGTGGTTTCAGACATATCAATCTTTTCTGACATGCTCAGAGAATTTTTATCTTTTTCTATTCAAATCAACTTTTGCTATAATATATATATTTTCATAGGGATGTAGTTGTATACTATTTTCATTCGTTAAGAACATTTTAACCTTTTCTCTTCCAAAAGTCATGTGGTACCATAACAACTAACCAGTTCCTAACAAAGTTAATGAATTTGAGCAACCCGGAAAATTCAAACATGTCTGGAATTTCACATTTGTTGCTGGCTCCTCCACGTATTCAGCATTTGCAGCTGCAGTGATCAATTACAAAAATTAAATAAATTAGGCAACGTACCAAAATAGGTGATATACCAAGATCAACTATAGACTATGATACCATTTCAGATTTCATCTTAAACCAATTGATATTAAGTAAAGCTGTTCAATAGATATATAAGTTAAATCCTAAGAACTGAGGCTGGTGATACAAGACTTCCCAACAATCAATTAGCAAGACACAGAGAAGGAAAGATAATTTGTAATAAACTATTTCACAATAAACTGTATTTTCACAAATCAACCCTATACCAAAAGAAAAGCCTCAGGCCACCTAAAATCTAATAGCTACCATAAACAACCTTAAAAATTGGAGCAATGTAAAAGGAAAAAGAACAGGAACTCTCATAGTTATTTTACTAACTTGGCAAAATCAAATAACTAAAATTCATCCTCATCTTACTACACAACCTGCCAATAGTTCAGCTTAAAATTGGATTGGGTCAATTTTGTTACCATAGGATTATACTTCTCGGAGAAACATGGCATGACAAATTAAAAGCCATCCTCATCTTACTGAAAAAGCTGCCAATAGCATGTCAAGCAATAGCTTAATTCATTGTTGTAACTGATCTTGATAGCTTGAATGAAGTCTTATGTAACAGTGCATGCAAACAGACTTCAAACTCCTAGTAGAAATTTAAACACTTCACAAGCACCCTGATAGTGAAGCCTAGTATTGCTGTTATGCCCTCTTTGTCTAAGTTAAATAGGAATCCTTCATGCCACCTGACAAACAGGTGATTCTTTTAATGTATTTTCATTATCATCAAAAGATGTAAAGAAAAATGTCATTCCTAGATATATAAAGGTCTCAATTATCAATTTAGAAATTTTGGTATGTTGCTAATTTTCAATTTTATTTGAGTTCTCTACCTCTCTCTCTCACACACACACACCCATATACAGTACATAGGCAGTATAACAGTGTCCAATATTTTGGACTCTAAGTGATTAATAGCGACGAAGTGTTTATGTCTATGTCAGAACCTGTGCCTAATAGCTAAGAACTTTGTGTTCAATAGCAATATACTCGTGCCACCTAAATTTTGCTACTTGTTTTTTGACCGAAAGACTCAGGGATGCAATATAAAAATAGAGGCACCTATAGATGCTCGTTTTAGAGAATCTTTAAAAGCTTCCTGATTCTCCAAAAAGCATATAGCCATGCATCATACATAGAAGAAATCACTTACTCTATGCCTATCTTATATGGCTTTCAACTTGCTCGATCAGTCCAACAATTATTTATTTCTTATTATTGTCTCACACGAGATGCCTCAACTACCAGGTATTATTTTGAATGTAGAGTTCAGAAAAGCAAATGCAACAGCCTTGTCCCTTCTCACATTTATTCCTTGTTTAGAGATGCAGAAAGAGCTAAAGAGGACACCGCACCCATGTTTAAGAACTATTGAAGTTACATTTCAGTGAAAATCAGAAACTAGCCGATAAAGTATAGTAATAACAATAAAAAGAACACCAGAATCTCCTCTACCATTTCTGTTCTCTTTCTCTTCTAGGCCTTCTTAAAGGTAAAGGTGAATATTCGTTGTACCGTACAAATAAGCAAGTAAAAAGGACAGCAGAACATCTCAAAAGTAAGTTCAACATGCCACCCTCCAATTGAATATGCAAAAGCATTATTCTCTATTATACAAGTTACCTTCAGGACTCAAAATTAACATTTAGTTTAATTTTTTTTTTAAAAAAGAAAAACAAAAAACACATATTTTATAGCAACATTAATCTAACATTTTAGGGTATGGAATAATCTCCACAACCCTTAAAGTTTATTCCCCAGTCTGCATTGTTTATTTTCCAAGAAAGTGCCATGTGCATTCCAAGAAGCAGTAGAAGAAACGAACCGGGCAATACAAATTGGCACTAAAAAGTGAGATCTGATGAGAATTGAAAAGGAAAACATAAAGCTGAAAATAACTGATAGTAGTAGTGACCACGGAATCTAACCTGAAGATAAAGCAGCTTGTGCAAGGAAAAGGGGTTGCCTTCTACTGCTCTTGTGTAAAGAGAAATGCATTGGGGTGGATGATAAGAGTGAGAAAGAGTGGCCATGGCTGCTCAATGGCAATGTCGAATTTGAGACTCCTTTGTGAACATGAATTCTGGTGGGGTGTGTGGATGGTGAAAAGCATAGTGCTGTGGAAGCTGCTACAGCTCCAAGCATTTTTTTAAGGTTGGATTGTGTATATTCAACAACGATGTTTGATGTTTGGTAATAAAATATTTGAAAGGATCAGATTGGAGCAATCTCAACTGAACTGAAGTATTCTCACTTCGGTTTTTCCGCCCTTCTTACTGACAGAATCTAACCGCCATCCTGTTGAAGTGATTTTCCTTAACAGTTAGGTTTTCTTGTTCACTTTTTGCACCATTTTGATGCTGAAGTAGATAATTCTGACATTATTCTCAACAAAATTAAAATTAAAAATAACTCATTTCGTCTTTGGATAATCTTTTATCTTAGTTTTTGTATTGAAAAGTCATTGTAAGTTATTTATACTATTTTCATTTTTTTATTTCAGGAGTTTAAATGATGAAAACTATAAATTAATATGTACTGCAACTAAAAAGAATTAAAATATGTGAGAGATTTATGTGGATCATTTTTAAGGAAAATTATGATCGTATTAATGTATATTTGAGAACTACTACACTAGTACACCATTAAGTATATAGATATTATGATTTATTTTAAAATTATAGTTTGATATTTAAATGATATTTCTTTTTAAACGTGTAAATTGGTAATAATTTAGTTTTCTTTTTAAAAAAATAAAAACTCTGATTCAGTATTTAACTTTATAAAAGTTACGATAATCATGCTCCGTTTGCTAATTTTTGTGAAACAATCTATCTTTAGGGTAGAACTGTTTAACAGCTAAATTGACATTAAATTATAATTTTTAAAGACTATATTGGCGTTAAGTTATAAAATTCAGGACTTGATTGTCATTTTCAAATAATAGATATAATTATCATATTTTCACACATTCATTCAGAAACTAAATTATAAAATTTACATTTTGTGAACAATTTTTTTTTTGGACAATTTTTTGAACTATATTATTACCTACTTATTCATGGCCATACCAAAATAATCAAACAACCGACCTTTCATTTTATTATTTTTATCAATTAAAAATTAGGTTATCACCACATAAAATACTATAAGAAAAAAATTATTTAAAGATTATCAGATGAAATAGTTGCTAATTATGATCAAAATAGTCACCAAATTAAATTTTGATTATTAAATAACTACAAAATAAAAGTAATGATTTGAATTTAGTGACAAATTAGGTCAAGATAATTGATATCTAACATTAGCTACCAATATTTTGGTGACACTTATACCATTGGATTCTAAATTAGTCTCTCACTTAATTAGATACCAATTTAGAATCTAATGTTATAAGTCATTAAGACTTTGGTAGCTAATGTTAGATATCAATTATCTTGACTTAATTAGTCACTAAATTCAGTCATTACTTCTATTTTGTAGTTGTTTAGCAATCAAAATTTGATTTGATGACTATTTTGGTCACAATTAGCAATCATTTCATTTGATTGATGACTATTTTGATCACAATTAGCAATCATTTCATTTGATAGCTAAAAATTGGTCTCTAAATAACTTTTGTTTTTTTCTCTAGGAAAGGAAAAAACTAAGTTACTTTTATTTATCTTTATCCATGTTTAACTCTAAAAGATTACTTTTATTAAGTCATAAATATAATATATCTAGATAATAACTTAAAAAAAATTAATATTAAAATTTCTTTATTATTTTTTTTACAATAACAAATTGTGATTGTTATTTTTATTTTTATATATTTGATATTTTAGCTATTTTTTCTTTAACTAATACCATATTTCATTCTTATTTTCTATTTTTAAACTAAATAAACATGTATTTTTTTTTTCAATTAAAAATCTCTTATAATACATTTTTCATACATTTTAATTTAATCTATTGTCCAAAAAAGACTAGAAATCCAAAAATTTAAACTATTAGAACATTATAAAAATAAATTATAATAAGTATCATGCTTGTGTTACATGAAAAAGATAACAAATATTCAGATTTATATGAAATAATCAATTACATATTTTTATAATTGATTATTCTAAAAGAAAGTTTAAATCAGAAAGTGTGAGTCTTTGAAATAATCAAATAGCATCACTCATAATTGATTATCCTGAACGAAAATTCACTTCTAAAAAACAAAGCACTCTAATTAATTAAGTTCTCTTATAATCAATTATCTTGCCCATATCATAAAAAAATGAATGAGTTTCAAATTATTTTAATTTGTTAATTGAAACTTTCATCCATTAATTTATTAGGTTAATTTATTTATATGTATTTGAACAGATTAAACCGTAATTTGTAAGTATACGAATTAATCAAAAGGTTAAAATCTCATCATTCATTTTAAATTTCATAAAATTTTAATTTCATCATTAATTATTACAAAATGAAATACAAACGGAAAAATAAGTCATATTCATCACCACACTTTCCACTACTTTTCCAATTAAGCTTCTTTTATTTTCTCTTAATGTCTTGAATGGTTAGATGAATGTTCTCCAACGTATCATTATCATCTTCATTTTTTCTTTTCTTAGCTTCACAAGAAGAGTTTCTTTAAAAGCAAAAATGGACTTTTCTTCTCTTTCTTTAACTTGTGCTTCCTCAATTTGCATTAGATCATTTTGTTCTTCTTGTAGAGGCACTTGCTCTTCATTTTTATAAACTCATTGATCACCTCTTTTCATTATCCCAATCTTATGAAAAGTAGTTTCTTCAATCATGTTAGGGATGCATTGTAGTTGCAATTTCCCCTTCTAAATAAATAATATAGTGTTAAACAATTTAGACAAAAAAACCGCAAAAGGAGAAATGGTAAGCAAGCTACCTTTTTGCCTTCAACATTACCTCATAAATAATGGCATGACAATATACTTGGATTTCATTCTTGAATGCATAAATGAGTAACATATTGTCCTCTGACAGCTGAGCATGGTTATTCCCTCTTGGAGCCAAGATCCAAGCTATAACAAAGTCTAAAAGTCTCTCATCCATCTTCATACCACCAGTTTTGAAGTTTGATCCCTTGTACAGAGGCTAGGTTTCTCAATCAATCCTATTTAGATGCTAGACGGTCCAAAATCATCTAATACCCATTAGACAATCTCGTGATACAAGAGTTTATGAGTTTTGATGATAACAAACACTATAAAATTAGTCAAAAGATATAACAAAGTTCGCTTATGTGCAGAAATAAAAGGTAAAATGAGAAACAATTTCTAGTTTTACTCTACTAGATGATCGTGCTATGATAAAGCACTACACGGTCTCTTACGCCATTCTTAAAGAATTAACCATTCTTAAAGAATTAACGCGTTACACAATCTCATAAGACATTCCTAAAGAATCAACACATTAGACAATCTCTTAATGATATATGTACTAGATGTTTACAAAGAATAAAATGAACTGGACAATACTATCATGATACATTTATCGACGATCTGCTCATCACCTTCATGGTAGACCATCAATTCTTCATTCTTACAATAAAAGATCTCTTGTGATAGGGAGTCTCTAAACTTAGTGCTTACATTCTATAAATGGTTTCTAATTATTCATAAATGTTTTTTGAAACTTGTTTGGATAAAATTAATTCATATAAATCAAAGTTTAAATCAAAATGTGTCATTAATTTGATATAGATAGCTTTCACATTCTGAACAAAAAGCAAAGCATACTCTGATTTTGATATTAAATGAATTTTGAAAATGTGATTTGATATAATTGAAATTTATTTAAATTTTGATTACCTTAAATGTTAAAAAAGTTATACAGACTTAGAAAGTTTTAAGAAACATATTTATATTGAAAATTTTGGAATAAAAGATCTTTAATGCATATGATTGTAATCTTGTATTCAATATGATTTTGATTTACTCAAGTGTTTTAATACAGATTATCACTATCAATCATGTTCAGAATAATTCCAAAAATTATTATAGAACGTAAAGAGGCACTTGAAGATCAAATAGAAAGTTCTATTAGAGCATTTAACGGGAAAATGATGAAGGCACAATGTGAGATTTGCGAGATTGTGATTAAAGCAAAATCAAGCTTCAGTATCAAATATATACGAATGTGGACGGATTTTGAAATGCACCACGAATAGATAAATGCTCAAGACAATATTTCATATCAAGCGTTTAATAAAAGATTGAAGAAGCTATAGTGTGAGAATCAAATATAGAAAGAATTCAAATTAATAAATGATAACAACTACACATTCAAGATGCAAAAAATCATTCAGATAAGAAATTTTCATATAGAGCATCTAATACAAAGAAGATGATGAGCAATAGGCGTTTATGGAAAGTTCAAGTATAGATGTGTTAAAGTTTCAATGTTCAATTTTCTATAGATTAAGAAATAATTCAAAGGTTCAAATATGTGATTAAGACACAAAGATTACATCAAAGCTTAAGTTGCCTTATATAGTTTCTAATGGCAGAAAAGATGAAGTGCAAATGAGATTCATGTAGATTATTAATGCATCACGTCTCAACATTCAAGTTTAGTATATCAATGAAAAGGTTTTCAAATGGTTAAATGATCAAGAATATACATTCCAGATGCAAAATATTCATTAGTGCAAAAGTTTCCATTTCAAGCGTCTAACAGACACAACTTCAACGATTATCATTCTAAAGGCTACATAAAGACCTTGAAGATCATAACAAGATACAAAATGATATACATAAAAGAAATCAAGAGAAACAAGTTTGTGTGTGAGAAAGACACTTGTGCCTTGTACAAATCATATATGTTAATTTAGAGCTTCTAGTGAGTTGGGTTGTGTGTAAGTATTTGTAAATCCTTCACTCTTTTGAGAGTGCTTTCCTCATTGCTTGAGTGATCTTAATCTCAAGGAGAGATTAGGACTAGTTTACCTAAAGAGGTGTTAAAACACGTCTCCAAAGAGGTGTTAAAACTCATCTCTAAAGAGGTGTTAAAATTTGTTTCCTATAAAGGTGTTAAAATCATGCCTTAAGAGGTGTATAATACTTGTCCTAGAGAGGTGTTAAAACTCATTTAGTGAAAGCTCTTAAGCAGTTTGCTTAAGGGGACTAGACATAATCTTGATTGTAGGATGAACTAGTATAAATTTACGTCTATTTCTCTCTTCTTTATAGTCTATTAGACCCCACTTATGATTTGTATATAATTCACAAATTGAGTTCAAACCTCATTCAACCACCCTCGCACCCTCCCCTTCTAGAGCCAACTACACATTCAAATACAAATAAACATATATTTTCTTGAAGTTCTCAAGCCTAGAAGAAGCAAATTCACCTTCCAATTTAAACTCAACAATATTTGCCCAAACAGAGCCATCTATAATAATTTTGTATCCTTCACATTTGAAATTAAAACCCCCTACACAAGAGGCTCCAAAATAGAAAACTCTTACCAAGTCATTGTAGTATTTGTCCTACATTTCAACAAAGGTCTTCAAACCTTGATTTCTTAGTGATTCTTGAAAAGTGAATCTTCACTTAAAGAAATCAAGAAGTACGAACTTGTGGGTGAATTTTATATCACTCCAAATACTTGTAAACTCTTCTTTAGGGTTTCATTTTCACTTATCCATCTTTTAATAGATGCAAGAAGCCTAGAAGAAGCAAGAGTTTTTGCCTTTCTTTATGATAGATCTCTTATCCATTTATGATTATGAGGGAGAAACCATTAAGTGAAAGAGTATAGAGTGAAAAGAGATGGAAATGCTCACACAAAGTAATTGATTCAAGAAAATATTATTTATTAGACTTAAACCTTTTCCAAACTATTATAGACTCAAATATGATAGTTTAGGTAATTAAAAATGGAGTTAAATCAATCAATCTAACTTAGTGCAATAAAAATAGTGATTTTCAACAAGTGTAATAGCTTTAAACAGTAACTTTAATTCGATTAATAAAGAGTGATAATCAATTAAATTGTTCATAATTTTCAAACTTATAAAATCAAACCAAAATAATCTATTATCATTCACTATAATTGATTAAAACGGTAAGGTCAAGAAAAATATACCCACAAATAATCTATTAATGCCTAAGATAATAAATTAAAACAATAACACAAGAAATTTCATATACAAATAAACAATTAAACGCAGATTATTTGATACTGGAAACATTTCTAAACAACATACAAGGGTATAATAATTTGTATATCAATTTATTAATACATTCAAAGAATAAACAACAATTTTAAACAATCAAGATAAAATTTAATCAAACGAGAACATGTTAGATAACATTTAATCAAACAAGAGCACGTTAGAAACATATCTTTTACCCTTTGGAATCCAATAATATTTTGCTTTTAGATGTGCATCTCTAATCTTTATGGCAAACCATTCACAAGGCAATGCTCTTGTTTTTACTGCATTCTTCCTCTTTCTCTTTGAGCCTTCCCAACTCCATGTTCTCTTAGCTTTCTAGAGAGTGTTTTCTTGTGCATGATTGTTAAGTTTCTTGATTCATAGATTTCTTTGACCTTTGGCTCTCATGACCTGTTTAAACTTTTCAAAGTTTTTATATTGAGTTGTTTACTGTCAAATTTCTTACCTAGAGCAATCAAATGACTAGCCACATGTGTGAATCTTGTATGCACTTTATATATGCTTTCACCCCACTACATTTTGAACATTTCACATTCTTGAAGGTCTCATCCATTTGCTTCCAATTTTTACCATAGAGAAACTAGCAGATATTTATACCAAAGTCTTAGGTCCTCGATCTTTCAAGAATATTTGTTCCAAGCTGGGTTTCATCAATATTTGCTCACTAACTTGTGGAGAGTGTCAGAAGATATGGATACAAGGCTTCTTGAAGGAAACTAATATCAATTATGTGATTTTGTCTTTATGACAAAATCAAATTACCATCAATTCTTTTTATTTGGTTTTACGATATTATCATATTGTAATAATTTTATTTTGTTTTCTTTATTTAGCTATACCCAGAATGGGTACATTACTTGTATATATTAAGTTCTCTACTTTTGATCAAAATAAAAAAAAATAAAGAATATTTTCATTCTTGTATCCCTTATTCATTGGAATACAAATGATGTTTATATATTATTCATTAAGTTTTTATACAATATTCATTTGATTTATTTATATATTATTCATCAAAATATAAGTTTTAACTATTTATTTTCTTCTAACAAGGTTGTTTAAGATAAAAGAGGAATTGAACCTCGTGAAAAGGTAATGATTTTTGGAATTTATGTAAAAATTTAGTTGTCATAATTTGCGAAAATGCCTCTTTTAAGAATATTTTAACTTTTTATTACTAATGATAATAATCGTAATGATTATAATAAGTAATATTTTAATAGTAATAAATCAATAAATAAAAATGTTAACAGTAAATTATAATATCTTTTTCCTATTTTTGTATTTTTCAATCAAACAACTTACCATTGTTTTCTTTTCTTTTCTTTTTCTCTTCATTGTATCTTTTAAATAGCTTCATAACGTATAAGCGAACACGTTTAGATTGTTCGTCCTCATGTATATCAAAACCAACGAAGTACCTCATGAAAATCAAGAAGAAAGATATATTGGAACAGAAAAAACAAATAAAACCTAAGAGCAATCCATAAATGGTTAAAAAAATGGGGTCATTGTTTTTCATACAATGGTTCTTTTTGTAATAATGGATATTACACCACAAGAACTGTCAATATTTTTGTTGGTTTATAAGATTCTGATAACCTTTCTTAGCAGGTGTATTATAGTTGATTCGATCTACTTATCGAGAAATAATAAATAAATATCAATTATAACTTTTGATTTAATAGTAAATGTTCAACCCAAGATCCTTTATAGACAAATAACATCTAATAGTTCTTTAGCATTTTATTCTTACATTATTTGTTAATTTCAATTTTTGATAAAAGTTTAATTAATAATATATCTTGATTTGATATTTAGTTGAAAAATATTGTATTTTTATAAGTTGTATTTTGATTCTCATTTGTAATCAGAATAAAAAGGCTTCACACGATTTTCTTATTTTTTTTATATTTCCCAAACTATCTTTCACTTTGCATAATAGATTGATGTGTAGCAAAAACTTTTTATTTTTTCCACACTTTCTATTCAACGAGTGTCTTTTGGTGGTCCTTGATGTTAAAATTGTAAGTTCAAGAAGGATTTAATTAAACTTTCAATATTTTATTTTTATTTTTTAAAATAAATAAAGGTTTAACTTTGAATCAATGAACAATTTAAAGAAAAAAAAGTTTCATCTATAAGAAACATTTTTTCCAATATTCATTATTCTTCGAGAACAATGCAATATGAATTAAACCTAAATATGAGTTGTAAGAGATAAGGGGAAAATATAATATCAAGAATTATAATGGTTTAATATTACAAAAGAGTTATATCTAGTTCTCTAATCACATTAATTAAATTAATGTACAAACCTTTAAGTTTTAAAAAGTAACCCCTGGAAAAATAAGAAAAATTTAACACAAATAAAAAAAATCTTGAATCCTACAAAATTTCTTACAATATCTTATAAAATCTTATCACAAGAAAACCTTGTTCAATAAGAACAAGACAAAAAAAACATAGAACAATATCACGTAAACAATTTTAAGTTCATGAATATAAAAAAGAGGGAAATAATGATATTTAAGATAAGAATATCAAGTTATATTCTTGATTATATAATTCTTATAAAAAATATTTAATAATTATTATTTTCAGAATACATAATATTCTCACTTTATATGTTAAACTTTTATATATGTTAAACTTTGAGCTAATTCATATTTATAATAAAAATAAATATAGCTTTTGCATATTTAATAATTTTAGCCAATTAAGACTACTTTTAATCATCTAAAAGAGAATTTTATGAAGTTGCATGACTTTTTAGTAAATTTTAAAAGTGATTTTTTTAATGATTTTAAGTAATTAAAAATGTTTTAATTGGTTAAAACATAGTGAACTTCATTCCTTAAAATGTTATGTGATCTTAATCCACTAAAATACCAATTTAGTCAACTAAAATAAATATTTTAACTTTTAAACTTAACAAGTTTAGGAATATTTTAATTTACTAAAACATATTCAAACATTTCAATAAAAACTCTTTAATACTTGTATATGTCATTTTTATCAAAGATCAAAGAATGAAAACTTAATTACAATACTTAAAATACTAAAATCCCAAGTTAAAAACAAGATAAACTCTTCAATAAAGCTATCATCAAATTCAAGTGGTAGAGAAAATTATATGAACTAACATATGCTTACTCAAAACTTCAAACTCAATACTTGATCTAACATATTTTAGTAACAAATTCTTACTTCATTAATGCTTTTAAAGACAACATAAGATATTATAATTCAAAACTAATATAAATTCTTCAACAAATCTACATACTTGAAAACGCCGATTCAACTAACTCAAACTAAAAAATTCAATCTCAAAACACTTGATATAACATATTAGCTTTACTTTTACAATCAAACTCTTTTTTCATAAATGCAGAGAATCAACATAGGATATTAGGATTGCGCTTCCTGAATTCCTTTTTGGCTTTCTTTCTAACAGAAAAAAAATATTATTCCCGTTTATTTGTGTTTTGTAAAGTTCAAGACTGTATAATTACTTCTTTTTACCAATTATATTCTTAATTATTGCAGATAATTCAAAAGCTTTTATTAAGTGGAAAGAGAATATATATTAAATACTCTTTTATTACGTAGAAAAAATAAATTACAGTGAGAAATTTCAAACAATAAATAATATCAAATTATAAGAGCATTATTGAACCAACTTTAAAAAATTTACTACAAATTATAAAAATTAAAAACTTTTACTGGTTTGTGCAACGAAACCTTAAATGACACTTAAAAAAAACAACTGAGAGTATTAAACAACATTAAAGTCATTATTTTGTTGGAGCCTTGGATCTATCAGCATACTACATATAATAGTTCATCTAATGAAGCCTCAAACAATGTATCATTGGAATTTGGTGTTAAGTTTTTATACAATATTCATTTAATTTATTTATATATTATTCATCAAAATATAAGTTTTAACTACTTTTTTTTCTTCTAACAAGGTCGTTTCACGATAAAAGAGGAATAGAACCTCGTGGAAAGGTAATGATTTTTGAAATTTATGTAAAATTTAGTTGTCATAATTTGCGAAAATGTCTTTTTTTTTTACAATATTTTAACTTTTTATTACTAGTGATAATAATCGTAATAATTATAATAAGTAATAAATAATATTTCAATAATAATAAATAAATAAATAAATATTTCAAAAGTAAATTATAATACATTTTTTAATTATTAACTTTCTTTCTTTTTTTCTATTTTTACTTTTAATTTTTCAATCAAATAACTCCTATTACCACTGTTTTGTTTTTTCTTCTTTTCTTGTTCTCTTCACTGTATCTTTGAAATAGCTCCTTAACTTGCAACCAATCACATTATATATCAAAGCCAATGAAGCAGCTCATGAAATCAGAGCTTGGATCAGAAAATAAATAAAACCTAAAAGATGAAGCCACAATCCATTTATGACTAAAAAAGTGGGGTCATTGTTTTCCACACAACGGTTCTTTCTGCAATAATGATAGTATTATTATTCTATGTACTATGTGAAATGTGAAAAGTAGGAGCCCACAGTGACCCCTCACAAGCACAAACTCACATCACATCATATCACGTGCAACTACTCTTTTCACAGTGACCCTTTTCCCATAATAACACAGTCCCCACAACGTCTTTCTAATTTCTATTGTTGCTAGCCGTTATTATGATCTCACCTTTGTTTTTCACCCACCATCTTTTCCCTTTTAAATTCCACCACCCTTTCACTCTAATCACATCACACTTTTCTTTAGCCTTTACATCTCTGTGTCTATCTTCCTCATTCTGCTCTCACAACACTGTTCAGTTCAGAGTACTTGTACAAGTAACAACCATGGGAAATGTGCCTCTTCTCCTTTTCCTTGTGCTCTTGTCTCTCTCACCAGGTGTGTGTCAGATGCCATTAACTCTTGCTGTGCTCTAGTGTAGTATTCAGAACTCTACATTGGTCTCATTTTTTGTGTCCGTTGCTTGCTTTGGTGTGTTTTCTGGTTTGTATTGGCTTGCACAGACCATGTAAACTATGTTGGAGTTGCTGAAAGTTTTGATTTTGAAGGCTTTTTCCTCACTCCACCTTTCAGATCTATACTGGGTTTTGTTAATTCTGAAATTTTCGTTTGTTAAAATTGATTTTTTCTCCTACCTATGTTAAGTGTTGTTGCATCATTGTGTTTGAAGAAATCTGATTAGGAGGAAATACCCCTCAAATCCTCCTTGACATTAGCCAAATGCTGTAATTTCCTCCTTATAAATGATCTCAAAAAATCTTTGCATATAATAGGTTATTAGGCTCGGCACATTGGTGCAATGTAATGCATGCAAATTGGTGATGTTAAGTGAGATACCATTAGTCAAGTGCATACAAATAACAAAGTAATAACTTGTTTTCCTTTTTTTCCTCCCCTTGATTTGTGCAGGAGGCAATCTGATCATGGGTAATGCGCAGGTTAGTTAACTAGAATCAATTCCTTCAAATGCATTTAAAAAATGGGCTGTAAATAAAAATTGTTTGTGGAATCACAGAAAACTTGGTGTGTGGCAAAGCCTTCAACAGATCAGGCTACCCTTTTGAACAACCTCAATTATGCCTGCTCACAAGTTGATTGCAGGATTCTGCAGAAAGGCTGCCCCTGCTTTTACCCTGACAATCTCATGAACCATGCCTCCATAGCCATGAATATCTATTACCAATCTAGGGGAAGAAACCACTGGAATTGTGAATTCAGGGGCTCTGGCCTCGTCTCTGCCACTGATCCAAGTATGTTACACCATAATAAAACTTACATAAATGTTGTTTGTTTTGTACTGTTTTAAATCAGAATCAAAATTTTATCTTGATAATATGTGATAAAGATTGCATCAGTCAGTTTACAAAATAAAACTTGAATTTTATTTAGGGAATAGGAAAAGTTATATCTACATTTTCTCACATTACTCAATTTCCTGTATAGAGTTCCTGATTGCGTTTATGAACAAGTATTGGCCTGTTATTAGACTAGCAAATGTTTGTTCTGTTTTTCGATCAAAACTAAAAGTTTAATTCAATAATTTATGGAATAAAAATTTGCATTATACGGATCTGAATTTCTCCATGACATTACTCGTAGTCTGCTTTCATCGAAAAAATATATTGTATCAAAATTTGATCTCAGTAATCTATTGAAGTCATTGGCTTATTGTATATGTTTGTTGTGACTATTTATTCTGCTAAACATGTCCCATTTTTTGTGCTGTTAAATTGCAGGTTATAACAACTGCATTTACGCATAGAAATGCAACTAGTGGAGTACAAAAACTGCAGTACTATCTGCTTCAATGTAGGCAAAATTTGGTGCTAACTTTTATGCGTTGCTGGAATTTTGTGGTTTATGTACTTGTGAATGTATTAGGTTGCCATTTTCAACATATAATATAAATGTATGCAGCGTTACACGTAATCAAAATTTGACCTTTCTTATAGTAGAAATGTCAACAACGTATACACTGTTTAGATGGATAATTTTAGATAATTCACTTTTATATCGAATTTGAAATATTATGCAATAAAATAGTTGTATTTGGCTAAGATATAAAAAATTAGTAAATTAATATGATTACTTTATACTATATAATTTCACAAAATAAAAAATATGAAAATTTTTATTTAAAGTTATTTTTTTCATATTGACTAGTGTTATTTTTTAGTTTTCTTTATTAACAAACATATTTTTCTAGTTGTGTTGTGAGTATTCTTAGTTTAAGAGTTATTTTTTCAGATAATATTAACCAACACTCTTTTCCAATTAATAGATGATATTTCTCAAATAACAATATTCGAATTTGCTTAATCAAACGTTAGGACGGATATTAATATTAATAAATTCTTTTTTATCAATTTAAAATAGAATTCTTCAATCATAACAAATGTTACTGGAAGTACATTTCAGACAAATGTTCCTCGCTATAAATTTTGTTTGATTACTTCAGCAATATACTTCTGATAATGTTTGGAAAATTGGTAAGGAATTATTTTCCTAACATGATGAAAAAAATCTTGTAAACTTGAACTGAAGAATAATCTAGATTAATATTTTAATAAGAACTAAAATTTACTAAATATAAATATTTTAGAAAACCCATTTTGTTGTTTCCTTAGATTCAGGGTTTGTAAAAATGAATAATACACGAAAAATGACAAATAACTTTTAATGAAATTTAAGTTTGACTCTTAGGTCGGCCATACACATATCAACCATATTTTTGCATACGTCTTTTTTGGTGTTTTGACCGAGATGCTCGTTACGAATAGGATTATCACGCACTGAGGATGACCGACACGTGCCAGTCATATGCAACATGTGGCAGCCCACGTGGCTACCACAAGCGCAAATTCATGTGCAAGTGAATTCAAGTTAGAACGAATCATTACGAGTTGGACCTTGCACTGGACTGGGCCAATTGGACTTAAAGGTTTCAAGCTCATTACAAAATCTATAAATATGAGTTCAATCTCCAGAAATAAGGTACTTTTAAAATCTAATCTAAATCATCTGCTACACTCAGACCCTAAATTGATTTGAGCGTCGGAGTGCCTGTAAGAGTCCTTTCTGGGACTGTGGATTTGAGGAGAAAGGAAGCAGTAGGAGTCTAAGAACACTAGGAGCGATCGAAGGTTTTGTTGTTGTTGGAGCTAACCGATCTCTTGCAAGAACATTTTGGCACCCACCGTGGGGCGAAGATTAGCCTAATAACAATGGTGACAACTAGGAATCATGGAAGCTAGCAGAACAGACTCAGCAACCGCGTTGGCCGAGTTGAGGAGGGAGCTGGAGGCGATGAGGAAGAGACATGAAGAGGACTTGGCTCATCACACTAGAGCTTTAGAGAGGCTCCGAGAAGAGAATGAGAGGCCCATGCAAAGAGTCCATAGGGAAGGACGGGAGAAAACTCGTCAAGAAGACCCGACCGAAGACGAAGGTTCTCGGCAGGTTGGTCGAGGAGAGGGTCGAGGTGAGGCGTCGCAGACCATACTTCTCAACCCATTTAGGAGGCATCCATTCACAGATGAACTAATGGCAATAGAGTTGTCTGCTAACTAGACATGCCCTACTCTGGACGGGTATGATAGGTCTACAAACCCGGATGAACATGTTGATGCATATGTATCCCAGCCAAGTCTCTGCACGGCAGACGACAATATCTTCTGTAAGGTTTTTTCCACATCCCTGAAAGGAGCAGCCCTCAGCTGGTTCACCGACTACCTCCCCAGTTAGTCGACTCCTTTGAAACACTATTAACCAAGTTTGGGACACATTTTGCAACCAGCAAGCCCTATCACTTAACATTCGTTGCACTGATGAACATTCACCAGGAGAAGGGGGAATCCCTACAAGCATTTATGGATAGGTTTGGCAAGGTAGCTCTGAATATTCGTGGGCTTAACCCATAGGTGGCCATCCATCAAATGGTAACCGCCCTCCGACCGAGACCATTCTTGGACAACCTATGCATGAATCCAGTAGCTGACATAGATGAACTCTACCAATGGGCTGCTAAGTTTATGCAGGTAGAAGAACTGAGGGAGTTCAAAAGCCAAGTGAGGTCTAAGAATAACATAAGCAAGAGAAACGACCAAGATCAAAATCTACAGAAATCCAGAGAAGGACCCTGCGGTCCTATATTTGTAAGGTATACACCTCTTAACACGGATCGGGCACGAATTCTGGAGGAAGCCCTTAGCGTCAGTTTTAGCAGAGGCCTTTACTCATTGTAATCTTTGTCGAAAAGGGGGTTGGCGTTACAACAACAGTTTTAGCAGAGGCCTTTACTCCTTTTTTTTCTTGGTGCATTCTCGTGGCTAGTTTTCTTCCTTCTTGGGATTGAATGTAGTTTATTAAACTTTGATGTATTAATACTATACACTTTGATGCTACATAGCTTACTCATTGTTGGTATTTTCATTTTACAATTAATGCTGGATTCTATTCATATAATAGTTTCTTAATTTGGAATTTTGGGATTAATTACTCGTTATTGTGTGATACCAGGGATGGATCTCACTGTAATGACTACTGTTAACAACTATTCTTAATATTGGTTGATTGCTTAATAGCTGGAAAATGGTATCTAGCGAGTTAGCTTACGAATTTCAATGTATGAGGAATCAACTTTAATGAGTTTTATTTGTGCAGGAACTTTGAGTAATAACATGTTCTGTCAAAACGGTTTTAGTTAAGGATATCACAAGCAAGATAAACGAGGTTCAATCCCAAGATATTTGACTGCATTTGTATTCATCAACCTAAAACTTTCAACCTTTTGTTTCTCTAGAACTTATTTATTCAACTTTCACATTTATATTTGCATTCTGTTTATCAACCAAAATTTCCAGAATCATTTTCTTAAGTTAGCTTTGCTCACTGGAGCTCAAAATTGATCCCGTTCCTGTGGATTCGACACTCATACTTCATACATTATATTACTTTTGACTCGTTACACTTGTCAAAAAAGAAAGTCAACATTGTGTCGGGCTCAACAAGCTGGTTCGGGCACCACTTTTCTAAGTCAAGCTTGGGATGTTGAAAGTTGGGCCAAAATGTTGGCAATTGCAATAAAATCCAATTGTGCTCGGGACCACCATGGGGTGGGCACGAACGTCAAAAAATAGATTCCATTTAAGAAATTTTTATTATTAAGGTTTGCATCTTCTAGTAGAGATCATAAAAAGTTAGACTTGGAGACAACTTAGGGTTTTGTGTTTAATCAATCACCTTTTGTTGTTCTTATTGGTTGTTTAGTCTTCTCATGAATATGAGGAGCTGAATCCATTATTGTTGGGATTAGATATAATTAGATGAAACTCTCATGTTTGGTCTTCTAACCAATATTGATTTTATTTAATCATAAATGTTTTTCCTTCAATATATCAGTATTATATTCTTATGCATAGTGTCTATTGTGCTGATTCATAACTTAATTATTGGGATATTGATAAATATCACCTGCAATCTACATATGAATTAATTTATCGAATGAAAGCTTGTGTCTGGGAATCGAGCAAGATCTGTTTGTTGTCTTAAAACCCTTGTGAAAAAAGCTATATTCATTTATAATTGATGAAGGAATTGATGGTTAATAGATAATCTTAAGCTCATCTGCAAAGAAATTGGGGTTGAGTGTTATTGTGAGTTGATATTGATAATTGATTGAAAAGAAGATAATTTTTTTCATACATGAGAGTGAGTTTGGCGAAATCTAACCCTGACAATTTCATTCTATTAATCTTTTACCCTTTTTTATGTATCCAAGCTTTTATATAAAAACCCTAAAAACATTTACTTATTTTAATTTCTACACAACATTTTAATTATGAGTTCTTTCTTGAGTCTAAATTTATTATAATAATTTAAATTGTTATTGCACAAATCCTTTGGAAAATAACACTATTTATTAATTGCTACGTTTGTGACTGAGGCACTTGCCACCACTAGCAAAAATAGGTTAACATTCAACTAACATAATACTGTCAAATTAGGTATGATGTTGTTTAAATTATAACTAGTGGCAGTGTTTTTTAATTGTTAACTTGGAAGTTCCAATTTCCATTTCATATAATGATTGAGATATACGTCAAGTTAACAAGATCTACCAAAAAAATTTTGTGGCTTCTAAACTCACCACTGCATCAACCTCTTCCACAAATCAAATCAAGACCTAATCATTTGCACTAAAGCAACGAGATACTTATCCAATGGGTCACCACAATATAAAGTCCAAATGGTTACAATCTAACCTATAGATGTTGCAACCTTAGAAAATTGTCAATCCCACACAACTTCTCTTTCAATAAGTTATTTGACAACATATCCAAAGTACAATATAGAGATTGGAAACAAGTTATAAAAATCAATTATCAATGTTTTGTTTGAGTTCTTGATCAAAAACTTGTGTAGGACTCAACATAAATACAAAATCATGTTGATTTCACACAAATGAACAACCATTGGAAAACAAACTCAACTTTTTTACCCATATGTACAATGCGAAAAATCAAACTCCAACATTAAACTATTTGTCCAAACTAAAAATTTATGCTAGAAAACACATGATGAACTAGTTCGAAACTTACTTACAAAATACTACATATATTAACCATCACGATATACAAAGATCTACACTTAATTAAATATGTATCACTTTCATTACAAACATAATTATCTTATATAAATTTCAAAGTATTTTCTCTCATCCATCTTTAATTATTATATAAATTATATTTCAATTAGTCCTCCATACATGTTTAATTTTTTCTTTGCATTTTCTTCATACAACTTGTTTTGCAAATATTATTATATTTATTTCTTATTACATTTAGTTAATATATAAAACTATGTTTATATTAAATTTTCATTCCAATTACTATTTTTTTTCTTAACTCCACATCTTAAATTTATAATTTTAGCCCTACAATAATTATTAATCATTTCCAACTATTATTCCCAAATTTATAACATCAATTATATTTTTAATAATTATTTCAAACCTTCTTACCCCTCTAATATGTTATTAAACATCTTAAAAATCTCTTTTCCATTTTATTAACATCCACAAAATTATTTATCATTACACGTAACAACAAAAAATATTAAATTAATTAACTTTTCTTTCTAATTTTTACACAATGAATAATAATTATAATTTGTATAAATCACTATATTCCTTTTTAATCCATTACTTCAAAATTATCATTATTTTTTTTTCTATTATTCATTATTTTTTATTTTCAACCACCTGATAATTACAACTTTAATTCCAAAAAATATTCCAAAATAAAATTATATTTTCCTTACATCATGTTTTATTTTCTTCTCTTTCTCAAATCAATTAAAAATTTTCTCCCAAATTTTAATTAAATATTTCATTGATTTTTTCTTCCTTTATTTAAATAGGAGGTGAGAATTGAACACCAAAAAACACGAATTCCTAAATATTGTTATTTCAGAAAATAATCTTTCATGGTCCATTTCGGTATTTCCTTGACAATGTGTATTATTTGGGAAAGAAAACGGTTAGAAGTTAGACTATTTTGGCACAAGTAAACCGCAATGTCATAAAATCTCATGTGATTGGTTGTAATACTCGTTACCACACAATGACAATTGGATACAGTATCTTCTTCAAAAATATCACTTACTTCAGACAAAATATGCAACGTGGCTCAATCCTTAAAACTTAAACTCTGTGGTTTTCTTATGGGCACTTTAATTCTTATAAATATTCGCGTTTTTTCTCTGGCTCTGGTTTGAACACAGCCGACCAGGACACTAATTTATGGGAGAGTTGCGTCTCCAAAGAAAGTTTTCTTAGAAATGCAGTACTTCTGTTGAATAAATAAAAAAAATATATGTACCATAATCTAACATTAATTAAATAATAATAATAATAATAATAAATAATGTTAAACAGTCAAATTAGTAATATTTAAGAGTGTTTTGTAATAATAATAATGTAAAATCAATAAATAATTTTTCAACTAAAAATTAGGGTTGGAAATTAAGGATGTTATACTTCTTAAAAACAAATCTTTCAACTTTTAATTTATTTGGTAAGTACACAATTTTTTTTAATCATTACTAACAATGGTTAATATTATTGTTAGAAAAAAAAAATATAACTTGTCATATTGATTTTTGAAAGATGAAAAATATGTTTAAAATTTAGAAAACTTAATTAGAATAAACTGAAATATAAAAGTTTTTATACAATATATTTTGTTATCTTTTATACAATCATAGTCTAGTCCTAAACTATAAATATTAGACAAAACTAATTTAAATAGTTAATATAAAATTATTTTGTTTTAACCAATAATTTCAAATTTGAGTCATAAATATATCATAATCTTAAACATTGATCTCAAATATAGTTGACTCTAATGCAAAATATGGGTGACTTTTATATACGAAAGTTCTATATATTATAATCTAATTGTAAATTATTACCTATAACCATTTTAACCATAATATTCTATTTTTGTATACATTTTTTGTTAAGTATTTTTACTTTTAATTTGAAATAAAGTTAATATCATTAAATTATTTGTTAAATATTTTTACTTTTAATTTGCAATAAAATTATTATCAGTTAAATTATTTGTCTATTTCATAATTTATTGCAAGAAAATGCACCATGAGATACTTTGTTTGTATAATAGAATCATTGACTCTTATAATAATTATTTTAAAAATAATTTTTAATTGTTTGACATTTAAAAGATGTTTATCTTAATTATACTCTTTAATATCTAGTCTCAAAACTTTGAATATAGTAGGTATGTTTAGACAAACTTATTTGCTTATTTGCAATTATCACAAACACAAAAGGAAAAATTAAAATTAATTTGTCCATATGTTAAAAGTAACTTATATGTAAAAGTGCTTTCAATGAATATTTTCATAAGCATTTATAAACCTGACAAAATAAGAAAAAAAATTAAGTTTCTTGGTAAAATAAACTTAGTTTATACATTGTAAAAGTTTTCAGGTAGTTTACCTAAAATTTTATTTTTAATTTATATATAAGTTAATTTTTGTTTATAAAAAAAATTAATATACCTTTTTTTTTTCTAGAAAAAGTTATAAAGAAATTCATTTAATTAGACTAACAAAATAATTTATAAAAGTTGTCTGGTGACTTTTTTCTTAATTTCTACATCAATTACATCTAACTTAGGAACACATCTTTTTTCTTTATAGAAATCCTTTGAAAGAAACTGGTCCAAGAAAAAAGTATTCAACATGTTATATAATTTTAAATAAATATTTAGATAATAAAAAAATACTAGAATTAATAACTACAAGTTCCAAAACTCATCTTAAATAATTTGTTGTTTTTTACTAAAAATGAAGGGTGTGAGAATCACATACACAAGCAATTTGACTCTTCCACCCATGTTTAGAGTTCACACAATATAATCTGATGTCTTAAGGAAGCAGCATGAGTCACAGATTTCAATATCATCCCTTTCTCTCTCCAACTGATAAGAGACGTAGTCCCATGTGGGTTCTTAGGATCCACTCACTTAACTCTAACTCTCGTGTTCCTTCTTTTGCTTCAAAAAACTTGTGACTCTCAAACACCCTTTTTTGCCTTTTCATTCTTCTTCTCTTTTTCTCCCTCCAATGGCTGCACCTCGCATCTCTGCATAACGTCAATTTCCCCTCATTTTCCATCTGGGTCTTGTGAATTGCGGCTGAAACTGCCTTTTGCCGCTTCTGGGCCTCGCTCAGAAGTCAGAATGATGTCTGTCACTGGCAAAACCATTGATTTTGCTGGAAAAAACTTGGTGTCCTGTGGCTGCTCTTCCAATGCTTCTTTTGATAGGTACTCGGTCAGAAACTTGGCCAAGGTTAATTCTAAAGGGTTTGGCAGAGGTCATGGAGCTTGTAAATTGTTTTGTTGTACGAGGAGGAACACTCAGTGTCGGGTTTCTTGTATGAAGACTGCAGAACCTACTATGAATGGTACAAGATTTGATTTTGATTTCATGCATTGTTGTCTGTGTAAAAAATTGTACTCTGTCAATCAATCAGAAGCCATCCCTGGTATGATTTTTAAGTTTGTCGTTGTAGAACTCAACAAACTTAACAATTGTAATAACTGTAATTGAATGATTGTGTACAATTTTATACTGTATTCTCATAAGATAATGGAAGTGATGCATGTTGCTTTTGAGGGCATCTACTGTCTGAATGAATAAACTTTTGGTTACAGTGTGGAACTAGACATTGAAACTTTTGATTTTTGAACAGTGGGGACTCAAGCAATTGAAGGCCTTACCAAAGGATCGAACTTGAAGGGTTATTCAGAATCCCCCATTTCCCCAGCTAGGTTCTTTGAAGTGGTTGCTGATGATTTGCTGACTCTCAATAAAAATCTTCAGTCTGTAAGTAATGCTTTTTGGATGGATGCTTTCTGGTGTTTTATTTAGTATGAAAGATTTATGAGTGTACTGTCCCCTCTCATGAAGTGTTGTGTTGTTATTGTGAGTGAGAGTAGCTTCAGCAGACCAGAAAAGTGTAGAATTTTGAAAGGAAAACAACAAAGGGCACGGGCGCTTGAATGAAATTCTTTACCTGTTCTGGGATTTTGTTCTTGTTAACCTTTATTGAATTCATTTCGGCTTTGTTTGATATTTACATGTTTCTTTGTATCTTGATACCAATTTACAGATTGCAATGTTTTTGGGATTAATGATATTCAATTTTGTTTATTTATTGAGATTTGATAATTTTTTCAGACCATTCTGAATTGATTGTATTGTAGCATAAGTTACTACTCGTTAGATCTTTTTTGTTTTGCAAGACTGTTTATCTAGTCAATTTGTGCGAAGTCCTTATCATTCTCATTTCCTGCTGAACCTTCTTTCATTTAGCTTCTTTTTCTTGTAAATGGTGATCATAGAGTTTTGTTACCTAACTTTTAATGTATCTGATAAAGATGCTTTGGCAGATTGTAGGAGCAGAAAATCCAGTCTTAATGTCTGCAGCTGAGCAGATTTTTAGTGCTGGTGGGAAGAGGATGAGACCAGCTCTGGTGTTCTTGGTGGCAAGGGCAACTGCAGAGTTGCTTGGCTTGAAGTAAGCACAGAATTCTCTCTCTCAAACCCTCTTTCTCTCTATCTCTCCCTCGCTCTCTCTCTCTCTCTCACACACACACATGTGCACATGTACACACACAGGCATATTCACACATTCTTTGCCGTACCTAAAAATTCTGTATGAAAATGAAAAGTTGAAAACTTCATGTTGAAATGGTTGACTCCAGGGAACTTACTGTAAAGCATCGACGTTTAGCGGAGATAATTGAAATGATTCATACTGCAAGTTTGATACATGATGATGTACTAGATGAGAGTGACCTCCGACGAGGTAGCCTTGTGATTTCTCTTTATATACCCTTTTAAATTTCCTTACTAAATTTTAGATTTCTGTTTATATGTCTTATTTGGTAAGATGTATGCTATAAAGCAATTCTGCTTATACCATAAGGTTGTTTTTCTATTTTGAGCTGGGATAACCATGTCACAATTTATTTGATAAAAGGTTTCCTTTACCCGTTATGTTTGTGTAAAACAGTGATACTCGAGCTTGCATCATGTCTGAAACTTGTTTCATCATACTCTTTGATCTGGTCCATAACTTGGTTGATTAATAATGGTTTCTGTACAATAAGAGCATGCAACACTTTGTGTAAGAAAAATAACTCTAGAAAGAGAAAAGAAAGAGAATAAAAGAGAGAACTAAGTAAATTTTTGTACTGAAAGAGGAAAAAGTGCACACTAGAAGCGTCTTCAATTTTTGTGATGTCATGGAAAGGACTTATGTTGTTAGTAGAACAACATCAAAGCCTTATCCCTCTATGTGAGGTCAGTTGCATTTCATTCAACCCAGTTATACATATAATAAAGAATAATACAATTATACACTCTAGCCTTTATTTTCTGCTGAGCTAATACCTTCTAGAGTCTCTCCACCGCCTAAAATAGGAAATAAAAAATTGGATAAAAGATGAGAGAGAACCAGTTGGTAAAGCGTGTCATCATCAGTGCTTCTTGTTATTGGTTGCATGGAGTTCATCTCTTTAAGCAATGACAGCAGACTAAAATAGCAGTGCAAGTTTTGGTAAAATATACCATTTTTGTAGGCTGCTAGTGCCATTCTATAGCATATAATTGGAAGCTAAGAATATATTTCTCATTACATGCTCATGGAATTGTTTCTAATGATTTTAAGGGAATTCAAGTAAAAACCGAAAAAACTGTGTCCTCTCCAAATATACACAAGTCGGATAGATCTATAAATATCTTGCTTCAATAGAACATGAACATTCAAGTTGCTGTTAATAAATTCATTTTGTTATATATAGGTATCACGGTTCGTATAAAAGTTTTGGTCTTGACTCTTATATGTCTGTATTTGGTCAGGCAAAAGCTCCATATCACCTTCTGAAGAAGTGTAAACTTTATTCTTTTTTTCTTTTCCAACACTGCTAATTCACCCCTCTACTTGTACTCGTCGTGTTTGGAATGTACCAACAGGTAAGCAAACTGTACATCAAATTTTTGGAACAAGAGTTGCAGTGCTGGCTGGAGACTTCATGTTTGCACAATCATCATGGTATCTAGCCAATCTTGAAAATATTGAAGTCATTAAACTCATCAGCCAGGCGAGTTCCATCACCATGCCTGTTTAAGGCACCATCTTTTTCTTGCATGCTTAAAATCATAATTCCAAACAAGTGGTTGATGCACCCTGGAGCCAGTTACTTAATCAAGGGTGTAAATGGATGCATATTCCATTTTATGAAGTTCTTTGCATAACTATTTGGTGCTTTTTCAGGTGATCAAAGACTTTGCAAGTGGGGAAATAAAGCAGGCCTCAAGTCTGTTTGATTGTGATGTTCAACTTGAAGAGTATCTAATTAAGAGCTATTATAAGACAGCATCCTTGATTGCAGCCAGCACCAAAGGAGCTGCGATCTTCAGTGGTGCTGACAGTGGCATCACTGAGAAAATGTATGAATATGGAAGGAATCTGGGTCTATCCTTCCAAGTTGTGGATGACATTTTGGATTTCACACAATCAGCAGAGCAACTTGGAAAGCCTTCTGGCAGTGACCTTGCCAAGGGCAACCTGACTGCACCAGTAATATTTGCACTGGAGAAAGAACCGAAATTGAGGGATATCATTGAGTCTGAATTCAGTGAGGTTGGTTCACTTGATGAGGCCATCAATTTGGTTAAGAGTTGTGGGAGCATTGAAAGGGCCCAAGAGTTGGCCAAAGAGAAAGCTGATCTTGCAATTCAAAGTCTCCAATGCCTTCCTCAGAGTGTGTATCGTTTAGCCCTTGAGGATATGGTGGCATATAACCTTCAACGGATTGCATGAGCTTATGCATGCTGAAGTATAAAGACATACTGTTAAAAAGAAAAACACAAAAACATTCTTTTGGTCCTAATATATAGGGATAAGAGACTGGAACATGTTGTCATTTCAAGAATTTCCTTCAAATTCTACTCCTGTGCTACTTTAGGGGTACTTATATACTCATTGAAGGACAAAGCAGGTGCACATTCTCATAATTTAATATATCTGCAGCTTCTCCCTCAAAGTAAAGAACAAGAACATAATATATTCCTTTGTTGTATCAATACAAGTTGCAGTATATTCTTCCCCCCATTCTTCCTTCCTGGAATCTTGAAAACAGTAAGAATAACAAATGAATTGATATTTTATTTTCTTTTTGTTTCCTTTTTTTTTTTGTATTTTCTGAAGTATACAACTCGGCTTATAAACTGCATATGGTCTTTGCGTTGCTCATTTATTGTCATTTTATTCTTTCCTATCTACATAAATTTCAATTTTTAAGTATTTACAGATCCTAATATTATATGTTAGTTGAGTCCTCTGACCAATTTGTTTTTTATGGAAAAAAGAGAAAAGAATCCTTCTTTATATAATACAATTTAATATGTTTTATTTATTGTTTTCTAAAACACGTGAAATGTCATCAGTTTGAATTTTGATTTGCTTCCCAAAGGATATGTTGCAATTAGTGGGGGAAATCTGCATGTGGTAGTAAAAGTCTAAGTTGAATAATTCGGACCATTTGACCAAAAAATTGCTGCATCTTGTTTCATATTTGAGGTTTGTGCAGTGACAGACCTATTTATATAAACAACTTGTAAATATTGAAATTGCAAATACAAAGCAACTATCACGTTATACTACTTCGTTATAGCTGATTAATATTTTTTGAGATTGCTTAAATTTTCTTATATTATGCAATTGTATGCTTTACGATTCTTATGTGGATACTTCCCTGACACATATACACTGTCCTATGCAAGTTTCACATATATATTTATCCAAAAAAATTTATTTTTTTTAACAGTTGTCGTTATACACAAATAATTTAATCAAAACATATAACATAAAATAAAATGTCCTTCTCTTATATCAGTTTATTTATGTATAAAAAACTATAACATAAAATAAAATGTCTTTCTCTTATATCAGTTTATTTATGTATAACAAAGTTAAATAATTGAAACATATCTATTCATGTGGTAGAGTAAATTCTAATAATATACCAAACATATTTTTTTTCACATCCCAGACTAAATAATAGGAATCTCTTTTGATTCGTATAACATGATATTCTTTTTTATAACATGATATTCTTCTTTATGTGAGTCCAACATGAGTATATATATTTATAGTATCTTATACAAAATCTCAAACTCAATACACAATATAAATATCTTAACATAGTATTCCCTCTTTAGAAATAATTATATCTACAATACATCATATGTCATATCATAACATAACCATATATTCTTATTCATATACATTTCAACTCAACTCTTATTTCATTCTAGATCATACATAATTTACATCATACATTTCAAATTATACATCTGATCATGTATTTCAACCACTTAACAACTCATACGTTCCAAATTTCAATTTGCCAATTATCAAATTAAAATAATATTCAAGTAAAGTAGATTGATAAATATAGCAATTTAGTGAAATATAAAATTTTTTAGCATTCACTAGATGTAGTGTTTATAACTTTGAAGGATATGATCATTTGGAAGCTCAGAATAACAAGACTTGATGTCACATGTAAAGTATCTTCGTCACTTTTGTATTAGATGTTCTAAAAGGAAATATGGAATTTGATCTTTATTCTTCACATTTTCATTTTAACATGCTACACATGGAGGGAGGAATTTCACACACTAGTGTAACCACCATTAGGTGAGGCAAAACCTTCTTGAAGATAGTCCTAGCCAAGATTAATGTACATGCTGACCATGAAATTGTTAAAACCATTGAACTGTCTAACATTCATTAATGGTATAGTCATGCTAGAGGATCCAAGGTCCTATCATATCATCTCATGCTGTAGTATTGATTTTAATAATAACAAATACTCCAAGTAATTATTTGCGATTTGATGAGTCTAGTTTATGCACAAAAATTCTGTAGTTTTGAACATTAAACGATCAAAATTACATTAAATGATTAACACTACATTAGACTGTCAAAATTGTATTAGACGGTTAAAGTTGAATTAGACTATCCTTTGCATTAAATGGTTAAAGTTGGATTTGATGGTCAACATTGCATTGGATGGCTAAAACTGTATTGAATGGCTAAAACTGGATTAAATGGTCAACAGATACCTTACCTCAGATGACTGAAATGCATTGAATGACAGAAATGCATTAAATGTGCACATATAACCAAAAATAGAGTTTCATCTTTTCAAAGATTTCTTTCTACTTTTAATCTCTTATTATTTACATCCTAATATAAATTATTTTGCATCTAATTAAGAAAGTTTTTTTGAATTAAACTTATTAATTCTCCGAAAAATCGCGTATATTGAAGGTTTTCAAATTCTTGTTGTCTTTCAAATACTATTGAAGAGTCAACTAAGAATTTTTTTAAAACCTAATGTGGAATATTTTCTATTAATTGTTTTCGAAATTGAAGTTTATAACATAACTGTTAATGAAAATTTTACAAAACTAAAAGGTTTTTAAAAGTTGCTTTGCGAATCATTTTCTAACATATATTATATTCAATATTGATTCAATGCCTTTCGAAAATCAAGGATTTTATCATATTTAATCAAACATTCAATTTGAAAATAAAACTATAAGGTTTTCGAATAAAATGTTTTCAATTTTCTTTGTTGGTAGAAAAACCCAATGTTTTATTTGCACTTGTTAAAGATAGTCTTTCAATCTACTCTCAATTCAGAGTATTAATTATGATTCAATCATTAACACAAAGAATGAAATGAGATATAAATTTTCAATTTAAGAGCATATAATGGGAAAACCACGAAGAATTGATGTTCTGCTGCAACCTCGACTTGTACCTCTAAGTTTTATCTTATAATCAAGTATTTTAATCAAAATTAGTTATTGTTTCAAAAAATATTTAGTATCTTAATTAAGAGTGATTATTATTCTAAAAAATATTTAATGTCTTAGTCAAAATAATTATTATTTCAAATAATATTTAATTGTTTAGTCAAAAACGGTTGAAGTATAAACAATATTTAGATTGTATTTTTCATTGTTAGATAATTCAATTTTTAGAAAATAAAAAGAGGTGAGCTAAGGACTAAGCTCGTTTTATTATATTTGACTTGTTAGTTTAATAGGTTAGGCAGGTTTTATATTATATTTGGCTTGCTAGTTTAATAGGTTAAAGGATGAGATAAAGCAAGTTAATGAGTTAAAAACACCAACTTAACCGTTATAATTTGACCGGTTGGTGGGCCAACTCACATGCCGAAGCCCACTTTGCCATTTCTAGAAATATGTAAAAGTTTATCTATTTGATATTGTCACTTGCAATATGATCTATCGAGTATGATAATACAGTTTATAATACATACACAAGTGATACGATCTAGAGGGATCAATATAATTTTAAGATTTCTTATAAATTTTTATTATGATTTTTTAAGAGTACAAAATGATATGCACCTGAAAGAACGTGAGGAATAAAGAAAATAGATAAATGTATATTTTTTACGTGTTGGTAAAGACTTAATCCCAATTTTAAAAATTTATATTTTTTTATTTTAATTTTATTTGCTATTATTTATTATTTTTAATTTTATTTTTTTTAGAAGCAAACTTTATTTATTTAGACAAAATTGAGTGTTGACACACCAAATTATACAAAAAAGAAATGTTTCGTGTTATTGAAGATTTTTCACTTTGTGTCATTAGAGATAACTTATATATAATGAATATTCTTAAAATTTATTTTTGTATTGTAGAGAAAGTCTTCGTTCTTGTCTACTAAGATGATATGTGTCAAGTTCACGTTTATATCAAAGATTACTTAGAATACGAGCTACATTACTTTGTCCACCAACTATCTTGACACAAGGACATATTTACTTTTCTGCTTAGCATGGTTTAAGCTTTTACAATGCATGCTTTGGTGTAAAAAGCTATGCAACCTAGGATAATAAGTATAGTCAACTATCAAAGATATCTGGTGAAGAAGAGAAGCACAATTAATGTTGCATTAAATATATTAAATACATCTTAATATTCAAGTTGCATTAACAAAAGAAGATAAAGATGTTCAAATACATTCAAAGTTACTAACAATTGTAAAAGGAATTACAATAATTATTTTCACTACAAGATTTTTTTTATTTACATACTCATGAATAAAAATTCATGGACAAGTTTAGCATATAATACTTGCAGAAAAATATGTAGGTAATAGATGTGAACATAAATATTTATATTCGTAGGTAGTTGTCCGAGAAACTTTTTATAGATAATATTAATAATTAATTTTTTTATTAATATTATCATTAATATTATTAATAATATTATTCCTCTTAATATTATTATTATTAAAATTATTATTGTTATTATTAATATTATAATTATTATTAAAATATTAATATCATTAATATTATTATTAGTTTATTAATACGGTTAATAATAATATTATTATTACTACTAATATTACTATTATTATTATTATTAATAATATTATTAATATTGTTATTATTAACATTATTATTAATGTTATTATTAATATTAAATATTATTATTATTATTGTTATAATTATTATAAATGTTATAATTAATAATATTATTAATGTTATAATTAATATATTATTATTAATATTATTTTTTAATAATATTATTAATAATATAGGATAACTATGAAAGTAGATGAGAAAAAAAGTAAGTCCAAGGTAAATTTGTAATGACCTAGCAATTTGCTTTAATTTGTCTTTAGAGGTTAGTAGTGGTAAAAGTGAAAGGAGCACTTAATATTTTACTAATAAACTAAAAAGATCTATTTATAGAAAAACCTAATAGTCAAGTCTCACTTTTACAAAACCACCATCTCTTAAAACTTTTGTTCCCCTTTTCTCTCTATCTTTTCTCTAAAACTTGATTTTTCGTCTCACTAGATCAACTATTGGAATCCATCACTGCACTTTTGGCAGAAATCTGAGCAACATTGCCCGATCAAAAACTCCACTAGAATATGTTCAATTTTACCTTTTTTCTCTTTGGAGTCAGTTGCAAATCTATTCTATAGGACTCTATAGTCTCAATTGGTTCCACATCCTTGTAATGTAATCTGATTATTGATAAGATACTTTGTTGTGCAGGTTAGGGTGCTCTTACTTTTAGATTTTTGAAACTCTTTAGGAAGAGTATTTGCTCGCTCACATTAGGTAAGACAAGCTGACGTAGATATTTTCTTTTAGAATTCTAAGTTAGAAGACTGAAATTACTGGTGTTGTAGATTTAATTTTTCATTAGAACATTGGTACAAACTACTGGTGTGATGATTTTTAGTACAAAGACTTAATTTAAATATTTAAAATATGGAATGTGGAAGGATGATGAAATTATGCTTAACTATTTATCAAGATGGGCTGATAAGTGCATTATACTTGTTGTTTTGCCTTTAGTAGAAATATTTGATTATGTGACTTTGTGACTATGAAGCCCGGACACAGATATGACATGAATATGGACACACGAATATGACTAAATTAAAAATTAAATTAAAAATTATAAGACACGGGACGACAATATATATATATATATA
>Ga0209489_100627_pt1 | contig 68597 bp, 45 predicted proteins | sample SiratrowhiteBW_FD_187527 | JGI IMG/M metagenome (GOLD analysis project Ga0209489, IMG submission 187527) | Root nodule microbial communities of legume samples collected from California, USA - Siratro white BW (SPAdes) (version 2) | ecosystem: Host-associated > Plants > Roots > Nodule | place... | reverse complement strand
ATGTGAATCCAATGTACCAGTAGAGTCAGGATACCTCCTTAGGAATCCCCAAACAATGCACATCCTAATAATCTCAACACGGGTATCTCCTTTCCTGAAGATACTATGTCTCGATCACACACCACATCATTCACAAACAATGATACTACATAATACAATACATTAACATTCATCCAATTCATTAATAAAAAAATAATTACAATGTTTATGAAAAATAATCAAACTAGCTTCCCTTACCAAATATCAACATTATAGATAAATTTCTATTTCAAAGGAGACAAACATTTATAAAAAAAAGATGCAACTAGCTTTCCTTACCCAAATTCACAAAACAAAGTAATTATAATATTTATAAAAATACACGAAAGTAGCTTCCCTTACCCAAATTCACAAAATAAAGTAATTATAATATTTATAAAAATACACGAAAGTAGCTTCCCTTACCCAAACACAAAACAAGTAATTATAATATTTATTAAAAACATTCAAACTAGCTTCCCTTACCTCTATAGAGTAGAGATACTCAAAAACCCTAAAATCACAGACAACCTAACTCTGTTCAAGAATCTGATCGGACACTCTTGATCTACTCAACGCTAGGAATTTAAGGATGTCCTCTAATTGTCAATCTGATAACCTATGAGCTCACAAATCTAGAGAGAAGGTAGAAAATTTTAAAGAGGATTTGTTTGAGAGATGATGGTTTTCATAAAACTTTATATCTTCTTAAAGAAAGAGAGAGAGTTGGTAGTTTTTATTAGAATAAAACAAAATATCTTTTTAGAGAAATAAAATATCTTGTTAGAGAGAGAATATCTTCTTAGAGATAATTGGTGGTTTTTATTAGAACAAACAAAATATCTTCTAGGAGAGATAAAATATCTTGGAGAGAGAATTGGTAGTTTTTATTAGAATAAAACATAATATCTTTTTAGAGAGATAAAATATCTTCTTAGAGAGAATATCTTCTTAGGGAGAGAGAGTTGGTGGTTGTTATAAAAATAAAAAGTAAATAACTATCTTTTATTTACTTAAACAACTCTTCTGTTAAAAAAATATTTAACTGTTATTAAATTTCTCTAAAATTAAATTTTATTCTATAACTATTTTCTAGGGTATTATATTGAGTTGTTCTGAATTTAATTGAAAAATAAATTTGATTAACTCCAGCCCATTAAGGTTTCAAATAAAAATGATTGATCTATGTATGTATGTTTCTCTTATTTTGGTCAATTTTGTTACTCACTCCCAGTTTTGCTAATTACAACTTGTTTTTATTATTCACACTCTTTGTTAGGTCTGGCCCATATTTGTCTTCCTACATCCACATTCTTCTCCACTCACCTCTCACCAGACATTTGGGCCTAGGTCCCATACTACATCTTTTTATTATTAGAAATCATGTACAAGTCATTTAAATTAATATTACTGGTGCATGCATATTATTTGAAAATTAATTGAAAATTGATTTTATTAGGGCCTCTATTATTTAAAATTGATTGATAATTAATTTGATTGATTTTAAATCTGTGTGTAGCACTCTCCTTTTTGCACATTTTCCCTTGTCGATTCTCTTGAGATGAGTGGTATTTTTCAAGCCTTGTTTTTCTCCAAGAGGCTACCTAATTAATTATTCAACCTCTCTTCAAATAATTCACAGATCAAGAGGTGATTCCATCTCAAAAGGTCAAGAAATAAAAGCAAGAAAATGCTAAAATTGAAATGCCAAACTCAAAAGATTACAACAATGACAAAAGCGAAAGAATACTTTTAAAAGACTAAAATTTAGTAGTTAAGGCTAACAATAAATTTAGGAACACAAAACCCTAAACCCTAAATCTTAGGAATAACTCTAGAATGGGTTACAAAACAAAAACAACAGCTACAGTATTCTGACCACTGTGAATATTTGATTTATGTAAATTTATTCTATTTTGTTTTGGACCTTGAATTTTTTATCTATGATCCACAACACATTATTAGTCATAGTTGTAACAAATTTCACTTAAAAATAAGAAAAATTTGAAAACAACAAGAGCTGGGAGCAAATGTTAACATCATTCTCTGTTTTTTTAGCAACAAGTACTTAGGCGTTTACGATTTATCATTTTTTATACTTAGATTTTAAATGGGCCTTTTCTAAGAAAAAATGTTATTAATATCTTAAAGTTCTTTCATCAAAAATTTCACATCAAAATATGGTGTAGATTTGTTTATACATTTTTTTCCAAACTAGTGCTACTATAGTAAAATATACCAGTGAAAGTGAATTCTAAAGGGGCTAATGAATTGGAACTAAATAACTACCCTTCCCTCATCCACAATTTTCACAATCTTCCATACCCCAAAGATAATTCACATCAAAGTATTTATTATTATGTTGTATATAGATTCTCTAGTTACATTGTTTAATTTACTACTAATTACATTAAAAAAATAACTCTGATGAAGCCAAGTCAACCAAAACAGAAAAAAAATCTAAATTGGCCATCACGGTGTTATCCCCTACCAATCTTAGTGTTGATTCAAACCCAATTCCAATTTCTTCCCCATTCAAAGGGATCAAACTTACCACAATACCCTATGTTGGAGAAGCCATGACAAAAGGGTATGAAGAATGTTGAGTAGCTACTTCGTCGGCCTTGCCACCATCGCACGATGGCCCGTTACTAGTTTCCCGCACTCACCGCCAAACTACCCGCCACGTTTCACGAACACCCCGCACCAATCTCCCTCTTCTCCACCATTGTCGTTGTCGGCCGCCAGGATCAACACACTATTTCGTTCCATTCCTCAATCGGCGCCACCCCTTTTGTTCACTAGCTCCTCACCAAACGGTGCCATGTGACGTTGGCTTGGCCCAATGACATCATTGTTTGCACCTCCACTTTTCACTCTCAGCCACTATCTTTATATTGTTTTGGTAAAAAAAAACTTAGAGTAACGTTATTCTGACACCGTTGGGTTTTTACCCCATTTTGACACCGGGGTATTTTGGTCAAAACATCTTACGTGGCAGGGGCATTTTTGGTAGCAGCGACTGAAGGACCCAAATCGAATGTCATTTGCGCCTCTCTACCTCTCTCACTTTCTACACTCTCTCACTGTCTGGATCTCTCACTCTCTGCACTCTCTCACTATTTGGCTCTCTCACTCTCTGCACTCTCTCACTCTCTGTGTTTTCTCACTCTCTCACCCCCTACGTTCTCTGGCTCTATCGCTCCCTCGCTCTCTCTGCGCTCTCTCGCTATAAGCTAAAGGTTGGTCTTCTTTTTCATTTATGTTGGAAAAGGAAGTAAATGTTGCTCTTTTAAGTGATTTTGGATGGAAAATGATGTTTTTTTTGTTTGTTGTTTGATTTTTGTGTAAAGTTTGGGTTTTATGTTTTTTTTATGGAAAACGAAGTCCTTTTGTTGTTCTATTCTTGGTCGTTGCTAGAATATAAAATATTTTTGCGTTTGTGGTTTGATTTTCGTTGGTGGTTGAAGTAAATTTTGGTTTTTTATGTGATTTACAATGTTCTTCTTAGGTGTTGGTGGAAAATGAATGTTTTTTGTAGGGGTTCTAGGTTTGTAATTTTGAATCCTTTTGTTTTGGCATGTGATGAACACATGGGTATTGAGTCGCCAAAACATGAACGAAGGTGTCCCCTCGTTAAAGAAGGGGTAACCACAGATGTTTTGTTAAACAATAAGTGTTTTTGAGCTTACAAAACATCAGTGGTTACCGATGTCCTAACGAGGGGACACCTCAGTACAAGTTTTAGCGACTGATGACAATGACAATTATTTTACAAAACCTCACTGGTTACCCCTTCATTAATGAGGGGACACCTTAGTTATAGTTTTTGCGACACACATCAGTTATGTTTATGTGTTGATATTTTCATGTGTATAGTCATCAAAACTTGAAGGAAGGTGTCCCCTCATTACTGAAGGGGTAATCTCTGGTGTTTTTTAAGGTGACAATGACTTGATTTTTTGACAAATCATCACTGGTTACCCCTTCAGTAATGAAGGGACACCTTCGTTGAAGTTTTGATGACTATACACATGAACACATGAACATAACTGACGTGTCGCCAAAACTATAACTAAGGTGTCACCTCATTACATAATGGGTAACCTCTGGTGTTTTGAGAGTACAAATGGTTTGATGTTAGTTGGTCTTATTGAATTGTTTTGGTTATTGCAGGATTACAAGTGGCGTTATCTAATGTTGTTATTCGCGAACGATCTAAATTGGAGAATTAGGTTTGATTTGTAGTCTGCATAATTTTTTTTCATCATGAAATATTTTGTCATGTAATGTCTATATCGACTAGTGGTTTAATTATATGTAGGAGTGCATTCGAGTTCGTCCTTACTGCAAGACAAAGTATCTCGTGAAGGTGAACAACATTTTATCCTATGACCATAAGACGTGCATAAAAGGCACCCCTTTTGGTTAGCTCCTCATGGTTGATAAAGATTTGCAAATGAGGAGGATGCTTGTTAAGGAGCTATGTTGTAGATTTGTTGAGAAGAAGTGTAGTTTTGAAATTAGGTCTGAATTTGTGTCTTTTACATTACTTGATGTTTGTGTAGGTATAGGGTTGAGAATTGGTGGAGAGAATGTCATTCTGGAAATTGAATCAAGTGACTCCCAAATGAGGAGTTTACTTGGTTTCAATCATGTTATTATTACAATGATTTGTGAGGAACTACTTAAACGTGTAAATGATTCTGCTGTAGTTGTTGATTTTTATAAGTTGTATATATTGTTAGGTTTGTCTGAATTTTTTTTCCCAACTCAAAGGTTCTGTGCATAATGGGTTGTTTAGTGTTGTGGATAATAATTTTATTGAATTAAGTAAATACAACTGGGGTGGCATTGTGTTCCAATATCTGGTGGGAAGTTTATGTGAAGGTGCTTCCTCCATTCAAAAAATGCCAGCTCCTTCATATGTCTATATCTTTAAGTGTACATATTTGCTACAAGTAATTTGTATAGTAAGTTGAAAAGTGAAGTATTTATTTTGTAATAACTGTTTAGATGTGTTTTTAATGTTTTGTTATGAATTATGTCATAGATATGGGCGTGCGAACATCTGCTATTCCGAAAAAAAGGGAAATGGGGGGTAAATTTCCTCGTATCCTTTAAGGGAAGGATGTGATGATTGTGGATAGCAAAATTCGGTTAGCATTCATTTCTAATTTGGTAAGTGTTTTAAGTGAAATATTGAGGTGTAATCATCTTCACATTATTTATGTGTGTTAATTTTTACCATGAGCAGGTGGTTGTTGAACTCACAGTGTCAAATGAAGAGCTTGAATATGACATTGTCAAAGAAGCTTTACAAGGTGGTGCTGGTCAACCAAAGGAAAATAAAAAAACAACCATCAAGTGAATAAAGATCGTCCAGACATTATAAAATTGGCTGATATTATCCTAGTGTAAGAGCATACTATTAAGGAGCTTCATAGGGACATCATTGAGCTTGGAAAATTGGTGGAGGATAAACGAATATCTGAAAGCTCATATGACATGCCCACTCCCCCACCAATAACCCCAGCAGGAAACCCACCAGCATCCCTAGCACCAACCACATCACCAACCCAGAAGACAAGGCAGAAGCACCAACCATTAGAAGATCTCAAACTAAGACCCACCATTAGAAGGTTCTTAAATCCTCTAAATTAGGACCTCCTTTTACCACATACCCTAAGAAAAGAAAAAGGTTTGTAAGGGTTGATGCAAGGAATGTAGAAAGTCACAACAATTAATTGTTGTTAATATAAATTGAACAAATTTTTATGGAAGAAATGAAATTGTCATTGCACAGAATTGCTTTAAATTGTTATTTACATACGTGTTCAATGTTGTAACATATCACTTCTTTGGCCAAATGTTGAACTAAAGTATCCCCATTATATAAGGAGTGAAGTTTTGATGCACATATGTGTCCCCTCGTTAAAACATGGGTAACCCCTGATGTTTTATAAGTTGACAGATGTTATTTTTGTACACATGTGTGTCAATGTAGCATATTTTGGTTCATAAAAGGGTCATCCAAGCAATTCACAGGGTTCTAACTGAAGGTCATAAGAAATTAAAATGCCAAAATGGTCGTACTGCATTTAGTCGCTAAAATGTGAACTGAGGTGTCCCCTAGTTAAAACATGGGTAACCCCTGATGTTTTGTAACTTGACAGATGTTATTTATGCACACATGTGTGTCAATTTAGCATATTTTGGTACATAAAAGGGTCATTCAAGCAATTCATAGGGTTGTAACTGAAAAACATAAGAACTTAAAATGCCAAAATGGTCATATTGCATTTAGTCACCAAAACGTGAACTGAGGTGTCCCCTTGTTAAAACATGTGTAAACCCTGATGTTTTGTAACTTGACAGATGTTATTTATGCACACATGTGTGTCAATTTAGCATATTTTGGTACATAAAAGGGTCATCCAAGCAATTCACAGGGTTGTAACTGAAAGACATAAGAAATTAAAATGCCAAATTGGTCGTACTGAATTTAGTCGCCAAAACGTTAACTGAGGTTTCCCTTCATTAAAATATGGGTAATCCCTGATGTTTTGTAATTTCACAGATGTTATTTATGCACACATGTGTATCAATTTAGCATATTCTGGTACATAAAAGGGTCGTCTAAGCAATTCACAGGGTTGTGACTGAAGAACATAAGAAATAAATGCCAAAAATGGTCGTAATGGATTTAGTCCCCAAAACATCTACCCAAGTGTCCCCTCGTTAAAGCTAGGGTAACCAATTACAGATGATGACTCCTTTGTGTTTCCTAGCCATGTGAAGAGTGACACAAATATACCAGATTGAATAGTATACACCTGTAAAGACCATGTCAGCAAAATATAACAGAAATCGTTTGATGGATGTAACACAAAAATACAACACAAGATTCATGCAAATGTGTAAATTTGTATGTAACACGAACCGTTTGTGTTTCGTAGTTCATTGTGGATACTGTTGTTGTTGTGTTTTGTTCAGAGACATTATTGGTTGAACTTGTGTGCTTGGCATGGATTTCCTTCTTTCGGCTTCGAGGCATCTCACACGCTGACTTTAATCTTTTAAATAGAGGTCGTCGCTGTCTTGAAACTGGTACATGGCTATATCTGTGTTGAGACCGTCATTGATGGAATTATTTCTTTGTGGTGTCTGATCCCCCAAATGGGTCTTTGCTGGGTAATGAGTTTCAATATTGTATGCTTTGGTCAAGTGAGACATGTCATGTGTGTGGGCAAAGGCTTGTAGATGGGCAAATAACAATTCGCTTGTTTCGTGATTTTCCCAAGCAACCTCAGCTATTTCCCCAAATCTTTCGCATAGAGCATCATAGCACTGAATACGTGGTGGTTTGTCATTGGAGTTAAAAGATGTCATTATGTAATTATGTTTTCTCCTAACATTCTTGCTCCACCTTTGCAATATATACTTTGCTGGAACGCTCTTTTGTCTTTCTTGCGCAAGAACAACCAATGAATGTCTACATATTATGCCCCTAAACTCAAACAACAAACACTGACATTGCACATCCTTGGTTTTCTTGTCATAAAAAACTATGAATAATCTCTCAGGGCTATGGTCATTATGGATTGACTCTTCCATTACTGTGTAGGTACAATTTTCTCCATTACTATGACAATGGTGAATTAGGCAATTCATTTTGAAACTAAATCCAGTCTGCACCTCAGTGAACTTAGCATGTGTATATTCTTTTTGAAATTGCCTTTCCATCAATGACTGTGAGCCACAATGAATTACAGTGTTCAATGAGGCAAAGTCAGCCTCCTTCTCCTTAATGTGTTGCAAGGCATTGTCGTATTATTGAACGAATTGTTGTGTGTTGTCATAGAATTTAACCGTCAAAGATGCATTCATGCTATCACTTCTTTGTGTAGTTAACAGTCTTGCCCAAAAATGACCTTCTAAATATATAGGAATCAATTGATGTCGTTCCTCATACAGAGAAGTCAACCATTGATTATTAATCAATCCAAAATGTGTTATGAAATTACCCCAATTAGTTTCAAATTGATCCACATTTTCGGACTCATAGACGACCTCCTTCATGGTTCTCTTAGTGTCCTTGTATTGGTTATAGCCTTGTAACTCTGGAATTTTCTTGATGATGTGTCAAAAACACCACCTGGGTCGTGTCTGAGGGAAGACAATCGCAATGGCATTCTTCATAGCCTGGCATTGATCAGTGACAATCACTTATGGAGCTTTGTAATACATACAACTTCTCCAACAATCAAATAGCCAAACAAATGTGTTGGTGTCTTCTGAGGATAGTAGCTCACACTCTAAAAGAATGGATTTCCCATGATGATTGACCCCATCAAAAGGTGCGAAAGGCATGTTATACTTGTTCGTTAGGTATGTTGTATCAAATGATACAACATCTCCAAAGTCAGCCCGACTTCTTGCATCTGCCCAAAAAGCATTCTTTATGCGGTTGTCTTCGTCCATGTCGATATCAAAGAATTTTTTTTTATTCAATTCTTTCATGCGGGAAAAATACTTCAACAATGCTTGGTCATCCCCCTATTTTCCTAGTGCACATCTTTGTTGAGAAAGGTAGTTTCGGACATCACGCTCAACAAATGGAAGATTATCATATCCTCCGACAACATGAACTAATGATAGATAGATTTTATTTGTCCTAACACCAGCTTCATCATTCAAATCAATAGTCCTCTTAACCAGTAGGTTAATCATTCTGTTTTCCCGAAACAACCTTGACTTGGTTGGACTTAAGTCGTGGGAGTGCTTCTCATTCACAGTTGTGATGTACCATTTGTCTTCCTTTCTTGTAAGTATAATGCGGGCGGGGCACTCATTTGCTTGTGTTGGAAGTGACTTGGTTTCAGCAGGGATGCTTGATACATATGTACCTGCTCTCGAGCACACCAAAATGAAGTACCTTAATTGATTGTCGAATCTTTTTTTTTACGACCTTGTTCTAACACCAAAGCCTTTTGTGATTGCATACTGTCTGTAAAATGTCTTTGCTTCATCTGCACTTGAAAAGCACATGCCGATTGTGGGAACACCAGGGTCGACGTTATCAAAACCTTCCTCATTAATTGCATTTGATGTTTGGCATTCTTCGCTCAAGGGAATATCATCCAATGATAATATTCGGTTGGTGTTAATGGTATCGAGAGAGGAATTGAACTGCAATTACAATGTCAATGACAATAGCTGATCAACCATAGTTAAATGTAATGTTGAGTAACTATAACCATTATTATGTGTGGAACATAATAAAAAAACAATATTGCAATTCAATAGCCAAAACTGTAAGTAAGATGTCCCCTCTTTAAAACATGGGTAACCATTGGGTTCATAGAAGCAAAAATCAGCTTTAAGGAACAGAGGTCAATTAAATGAAATTCATGTGGTCAATGAAAGCGTGATCAATCTTGAATATGTATGTAATTGAATAAGTGAACAACTTCATTAGAAAGAAATTATCCTTAGGATGATGTTTGAGTTCAGTCGCTAAAACAAAAACTAAGGTGTCCCCTCGTTAAGGCATGGGTAACCACTAGATTCATACAAGCTAAAAAAACAGTGTTAAATGTAATGTTGAGTAACTATATCCATCATTTTGTGTGGAACAAAATAAAAAAAAAACAACATTGCAATTCAGTTGCCAAAAGTGTAACTAAGGTGTCCCCTCGTTAAAACATGGTTAACCAATGACGCTAATGTTGCATATGAACCAGTATTAAGTAACAGAGAGGTTAAAAATTTGGCTACCATGGTTATTGAACAAATTTACACAAGTCAAACATAGACACTTGAACGAATATTAGGTGCTGAAAAGCATAACGATCATGGAGCATTTAATCATGTTGGTGAGACAATAAAATGACAAGAACGAAGCATTAATAGCAAGACGAAAACATTAATAGCGATTTTCACCTACCTGGTCTGCCATTGAATGCTTCAGCTGGAAACGTTTGGGGTGGTTCAACTTCGCACTTTTTTTTTGTTTGTGAAAAAAAAATATTAAGGAAGAAGAAAGACCAGTGTTGCCTCGTTACCACCACTATCAACCAGCATTAAATGTTCTGTCAAGTAGGTAGTAGACTTTTAAGTGTTAAGACACATTTGTCCATACACAATGTGACAGCCAATGCAACTTACAGCGGTACTTCTATCAAATTACCTACTTTCATTTGATGAAAAGTTTATTTCGTGTGTTTCACGCCATAGGTAACAGAAAAAGTGGACTATATCTTTCTTCTAGGAAACCAAAAGAGAGAGCTTGGCAGTCGGTATTTGAACGTTGGAAATTCAGACTACTCTAACCAAACGAAAAGGGTAAGTTGGTGAAGGCCATGGAACCATGGAAGGCCAATGTAATCCCAGGACCTGCTGTACAAGCCGTTCTACTGAACCGAAACTCCTCACAACCAAAGAACACACAAGAGTTTGTGAAATGCATCGCTGAGACATCTGACCACCGAGATTTCAATACCAATCCATGGGAATGAGCATAGAAATTTATGAACTTTCATGGTAAGTTTTTTTAAAGAAATCACATATTATACTTTAGGCTTCATTATGATGTTTGAATTACTTTGTAAATGACTGTTGAGTGTACACAATGTTGACAATGTGTCAACATTGGCAACCATGAAAACGTTGGCAACCAAGGAAAGTCCTTCTCGCCTGGTGTTGGTCCCCTATGTTGTGAAATCTTGTGAGCCAAATGGCCTTGGAGACATGTCAATCATAGTAAAGGTGACAACCTTTCCATAAAGAAACTTCTTTCATATGGCCAGTGAAATACAGAACAATGCAATCACAATGTTTTACATTATATAGGACCCCACAGGAACTGTTAAGGCCAGTGTTCATCGAAAAGTCTTACAGGACCCTGAATTTGGATATGATATCCAAGTCGGATCTGTGTTACTTTTAAAGAATGTGAGTGATTATTTTGCAAAACCCCACTGGTTACCCCTTCAGTAAGGAGGGGACACCTTAGTTGAAGTTTTGGCGACACAAGTCACATATGTTTATGTGTTCATGTGGTTAGTCGTCAAAACTTTGATAATGGTGTCCACTCATTACTGAAGGGGTAACCTCTGGTGTTTTCTAAGGTCATTTGCCTTTCTTATTTATTCCGGTCTTCATCCTATGTGATTAAGAGTTTTGACTCATATTTCTGTAGGTTGTCATCTACACTCCTAACCAACACATTTTCTATCTCAATATAACACTAAATAACATCGTTAAGGTGTTCAGGTTCGATATAAGTTCACCAACTGAGGAATTACTTCGTGCTTCACACCCAGTCATTCGCCTTAACCCAGACATTCGTATACAAAAAACTGGTCTTCAATTGTGGAATAAATTTTTTGTAAAATTTAATTGACAATTATTATCTTAATACAGTTATTTTGGATTTGTCTCTTTGTGCAGATCCTAAGTATCGTCATTGGTTTACTGATACCCAACCTCACAGTGACAATTGATGGATTATTAACTCGTGGATTGGAGGACTGCAGAAATTAGGATGGCCCTAACTTTTCACTATCAACACTAGAACTTCATAATTACATCTAATGTAATTAAGTTGTGTTATGTTCGTGACTTATGTTATGATGTAATGTGTAATTTCATTACAACATTGGTTATCACCTACATGTTAATTTTACAGATGTTTTTAATTTACTAAACTCTGTGCCTTAATAGTGTTTTTCAGGCTTCCATCAACCCAACGGTTACCCATGGCTTAACGAGGGGACACCTCAGTTGTAGTTTTGGCGACTAATATCAAACATCTTCATAAGGACCCTTTTTTACAAATGAAGTTGTCATGAGGATTTATAACGCTGTCATGTTCATTTTGATAACCTGTGTGCCTTAATAGTGTTTTTTAGGCTTCCATAAACCCAACGGTTACCCATGGCTTAACGAGGGGACACCTCAGTTTTTGTTTTGATGACTGATATGAAACCTCTTCATAAGGACCCTTTCTTACAGATAAAGTTCTCATGAAGATTAATAACGCTTTCATTTACCACATCATGTTCATTTTAATGACCTTTGTGCCGTAATAGTGTTTTTTAGACTTCCATCAGCCCAATGATTACCCATTGCTTAATAAGGGACACTTAAGTTTTCATTTTGGCGACTGATATTAAACCTCTTCATAAGGACCCTTTCTTAAGATAAAGTTGTCATGAGGATTAATAACGCTTTCATTTACCACATCATGTTCATTTTAATGACCTCTGTGCCTTAATAGTGTTTTTTAGACTTCCATCAACCCAATGGTTACCCATGGCTTAATGAGGGAACACCTCAGTTGTAGTTTTGATGACCATATCAAAATAATCATATTACAGTACTTCATATTACAATATTTACAGTACTTCATATTAACAACAATAATTGTAACAATATTTACAATACTACATATTAACAATAATATTTATAGTAGTAGATATTAACAACAAATGCTAAAATAGTATTGTTCTATTCAAGCAATTACAACAATCATATACTACTGTGGGAACTTAAACCGATCAAACTGAAAGCAGATAACATAGTTTGGCGTTTGCAATTAGCCTCATGGTTAACCCATTGATACACGAGCTGCTATCAAAAAGTGTAAAGATCATACTGCAAATAAACAATGATGAACCAAATTAAAATGTGACGAACTCAACCATAAATACAGATAACCATAAAAGTATAATTAACTATTACAAACCGTGGAGTATACAGACATATTATTTCCATTAAACATTCGTGAACCATCCCACAACTCCATGTATTTAATCACCATCATACCACAATCATAGTTGACAAAAAACACAAACATTTACCAAGCAATGAAAAAACATTAATATACCAAACATTTACCAAAATTAGATCACACTCACGAGTTTGGTTGGAGTGGGAGGTCATCGTCTATTGGTTTAAGACGAGAAGGTTTGGGTCCGCTGGCATCTGAAAAGAAATCTAACAGAGCCTGCAGACGATATGCCTATAAAAAATATTACAAGAACATAGTTTGAGCAACACATTATTCAAAACCAGATGATTTCAGGAAACAGATAACACATTACCACAGCTAAATCAATGGGCTTGCGATAGCGCTGTTTGTTTTTGTATCCAAGGGAATCCAGCATATACAACTCTCTCCTCCCCCAAACCATAACATAACACCACCAGTGGTCGTTATGAATTGTGGAGACAAAAATCTACACCAAAAAATAAATAGGTTTTAGTAATTTAAAAACCCTTACATAATTTTATATCAAAAAACTTACTATTTCGGTTGTCATTAGTTCATAGAACTACAATAAAGTCTTTAAAGAAAAGCAAAGTATTCAACTTCTCCCCATTTGCTCCATTTTGATTTAACGCTTTCTTTTTCCATTTCTTGAATTACATTGGTTTGCACCAAACAACATTAAACAAAATATAGATAAGGACCATTATTCCATATTAAGTTGTTAACTTATTCACTTAATATTGGTTTTTTACCTTACATCAATCCATTGGTTACCTATGGCTTAACGAGGGGACACTTTAGTTACAGTATTGGCGACTGAACTCAAACCTCTTCATAAGGACCATATCTTTCTAATGAAGAAGTTAACTTATTCAATTACACATATTTAGGATTGATCACACTTTCATTGACTACATAATGTTCTATTTAAGCACCTTGTGGCTTAATACTGGGTTTTTACCTTACATCAATCCATTGGTTACCTATGGCTTAATGAGGGGTGACTTTAGTTATAGTATTGGCAACTGAACTCAAACCTCTTCATAAGAACCATATCTTTCTAATGAAGTAGTTAACTTATTCAATTACACACATATTCAGGATTGATCACGTTTTTATTGACTACATAATGTTCTATTTAAGCACCTATGTGGCTTAATGCTGGTTTTTTACCTTACATCAATCCATTGGTTACCTACGGCTTAACGAGGGGACACTTTCGTTACAGTATTGGTGACTAAACTCAAAATAATCATAATAAAATTACGGGGACATAAAAAACAAGTTCTAATACTACTAAATACCACAAACATGGGATTGAAGCATATACGCTTGATCATGCCCGTTTTCTTCTTTTCATCATGCATCAGCAGAAACGTCTCAAAAGGCATGAGACGTGTTGTTCGATCTCAACAACAACACTACACAAATAACAAAAAAAGATAATGTCAAAAGAAAACACATAGTGAAGAAATTGACAAAATATAATATACTTCTTGTCATTTTCTTCACCATTGGTCAGGCCCATATATAGCTTATCTACATCAATGGCCTACGCAATATCATCATCTCCACCCTCTGCCTTTGCCTCAACGGGACTCCTTGGGGGAGTCTTCTAGGTAATCTTTGGACAAACATTTGGAGGACTCAATTGGGGGCTCTTCTCAGTAATCTTTGGACTGACATTTGAGGGAGTAATCTGGGGAGTGTTTGGTGGGGGAGTAATGTGGGGACTGTTTGGTGAGGGAGTCTTATGAGGACTCTTAAGACTGTTTGGGAGGGAGTCTTCTGTTGACTCTTTGGACTGTTTGGGGAAGTCTTCTATGGACTCTTTAGACTATTTGGGGGAGTCTTCTATGGACTGTTTGGACTGTTTGGTAGGGGACTCTTTTGGGGACTCTTTGGATTGTTTGGTGGAGGACTCTTTTGGGGACTCTTTGGACTGTTTGGTGGGGGAGTAAGATAGGGACTGTTTGGTGGGGGAGTCTTTTGGGGACTCTTTGCACTTGGAGGACTCCTTGATCTAATCCTTGGTGGAATGGAGGAGGAGGATGACCCCTGGGTCGTTTTACTTGGGGCACTGGACAATTGTTGTCGTAGGAGGCTAACTTCGTGTGAAAGTCCAGCAATGAGCTTGGCACACAACTCAATTTTTTGTATTCTGGTTGCAACTTCTGCCCAGAAATTGCAGTCCTCATCCTCAACCTCCTCCTCAAAGGACACTTCATCTGAAGGGTGTACACGTTGAAGTACATTGTGCACAATGTCCAGCCTCTCCTCGTCCTCAATCAAGGTCCAGTCCCAAACATTCTACAGAAAAGTACACAATTATTGTGAAAAAATAAAAAAAACATTATACAAGCGTAATGTAGAAAATTGATACAATCACAATTACCTAATTATTTACAAATAACTTTTCTATCTGTGAGGGATACCTCAAATTCTTTATGGAAAGCCAGTCCAAAATACGTGGGAATAGAGAACTGCGTCCTATTCCCACATGCTGCACAACCCATAGCTTCTCAACAAGCATAAATAACCCAATTGTATTCAACTCCCAAATTCACAATACATTGTACACAATTTCAATTGAAACAAACACATACCTGCAACACAGCTACACAGCCGGCCAAGTGTTGGTTGTCGTTGTTTTTTTGCTGGCGGAACTGAATGGAAGCTCTGTCCAGACTCTTCACAAGTAAAGAATGAGCAACCTCACCCCAGTTCCACAACTTTAAGGACTGTAAATTATCTAATAAACCGAAAGGAAATGTAGTAACTATCCCAGAGGTGTGTGGAAAGTAAAAAACTGAAAATATAAGCAAAATATACAATCTACAATAAATATCTACATTATCTTCCTCTTGTAATTTGAGAACAATCTTCTCAATTGTTATTTCCTCCTCACCGAACAGATTGTTAACCAACCCAGGTGTACACGAATCAAAATAAACTTGTTGTCCTCTAACAGCCAAACCCAAAACAACACAGACATCAAAAAGATTGAAGGGAACCTCGCTGATCCGGAAGCTCTTGTTTTCCACAGACCATTTGCTCACCAACTCAAGCAGCAATGCACTGCAAATCTTTAGTGGCTCTTCCATCTGAAGCATCCATCGAAATGGGGTCCTTTCTAATTCTTGTTTCTGCAAGGCACTCATTCTATCTTTTACTCGAACAATAGTATGGGTGTCAACCCTATACCTAAGCCAAAGCCTAAGTTGCAAGTTATATATAAAACATTTGTGTTACCATCTTCACATGTCAAACATTTCAATAACAAAACCAGGATGCAAACTAACTTACCTTAGATTCATCATTGTTGTCCATAACAGCTTTTCTCTTTCTAGCCATTGTTGTCAATAACACTCAAACACCTAAGCAAAACATCTGAGTTAAGTCAGACGGCCATTTCCACAATTTAACATGTGTTCATTAGTAACGGTTATAACTTTGCATTAATCAGTGGTTACCCCTTCTTTAATGAGGGGACACCTCAGTGTAAGTGTTGGCGACTAAACACAGATCTATTCATCAGTCGCCAAAACTTGTATTGAGGTGTCCCCTTGTTAGGCCATGGGTAACCACTGATGTTTTGTCAGCCCACAACCACTTATTATCCATTCCTTAATCAGAGCACACCTTAGTCAGCACACAACATCATACACACAATAAACAAACAGATTCAAACATCACAAACCTAAGCCCCTAACAAAAATCATTCTTTTTCCACCAAGAACCAACAACAAAACTGTAAAACAACCATTAAATACATCTTTTCCATTTTCAGCCATCAATGTTCAAACACCAAATTAGCCTGTGTGCATTAATAATGGTTCTAACACTGCATTAATCAGCTGTTACCCCTTCTTTAACGAGGGTACACCTTGGTGCAAGCTTGGCGACTCAACACACATTTATTCCTCAGTCGCCAAAGCTTGCACTGAGGTGTCCTCTCGTTAGAACATGGGTAACCACTGATGTTTTGTAAGCTCAGAACCACTTATTATTTGACAAAACACGTGTGGTTACCCCTTCTTTAATGAGGGGACACATTAGTGCTACCAAAACAAACAGATTCAACCATTATAAACCTAAAACCCTTACAAAAAACATATTTTTTTCCACCAACAACCAAGAAGAAAACTGTAAATGGCATAAAAGACCAAACTCTACTTCAACCACCAACGGAAATCAAACGACAAACACAAAAACCTTTTCTATTCCAACAACGACCAAGAATAGAACTGTTAAACAACCAAAAAGACTTCCTTTTCCATCAAAAACCGCATAAAAACCCAAACTTTACACGAAAATCAATCGACAAACAAAAAAAAACATCCTTTTGCATGAAAAATCACTTAAAGGACCAACCTTTACACGCTTTTCCAACATAAATGACATAAAAAACCAATCTTTTGCTTACGAACTGTTGAGGTGGACAAAGAGAGAGCGAAGAGACGAAGAGAGTGCATAGATGAAGAGAGAGCGAGAGAGCACAAGCCAGAGAGTGAGAGAGTGAGAGCGCGAAATGGCTTTTGGGCTTCTCAGTTTCAATGCTTTACACGTTGGCTTAAAAAATTAATATTTTTGTCAGCTCAACAGTGTCAAATGGATGTCATGTCATGTACCAGTGTCAAAATAACATTACTATAAAAGTTATAGGCTCACTCAACCAATTTGATAACTATTGCTATTTACAACAACCATTTTTCACTTATACATTTTTTTTCTAGGATTGGGCCCATTTTCACTAATTTTATATTTAATTTTACCCTTTTTATTATTTTTTCAAATATGAATTCAAATTTAAAGATACACAAATTCTTTCTTTTCAATGTTTGAAACAAAAAAAACTTGATTAAATATCCAAATGATTATACGTGTCTTGTGAAATTTAATTTGAAAAGTATTTCGTTTAAATATTCAAATAACCGTACGCATCATGCAGAATTTATTTCGAAAAATATTTTGTTTAGATATCCAAATGACAGTAGGCGTCATGCGGAATTTAAGTAAAAAAAGTTTCATTTAGATACTCGTATATATACGTCAAGTGATATCTAACACAAAATTTTATTAAATAAAGAAAATATCAAACTCCCAAACAAACAACTTTATTTCAGAACTACGTAGATCAATCCTTATCGGGTCCCCTAATTTAAAAGTTATTTTTTTGTTCTTATATGCATTTTCATTTCTATTATGAGAAAAATAAATATTTTATAAAACCACATTAATTTTACTCATTTGCTTAAAGGTACTATCAATCTTTCATTTTTTCTCTTTTGGATCGTCGTCAGATCGCGACAAAATTATAGAATCTTATAAGAATATTTAGATTTAGTAAAATTATATACTTTCAAATTTTATCTTAAGAAAAACAAAGAATTTAAAAAAAAATTATTGTCTCCTCAATTTGATTTTAATTAAGTATTATTAATTTAATAAAGATAAAGACATCATTAAGATGATTATTTTTCATTGTTAACTAAGGTATTTTTACTCATATTGATATGGGTTATTTTTTATTTAAATTATTTTTCATTCGATATTAGATAGGGTTCTATCACCTAACTTTAAGAAACTATTTTTTTACATATGCAAACTGAATATTTCTTTGACGTGGTTAATGTAAAAATCTAAATAATTGTGATTCATATAAACTGAAAATAATTTCAACTAATGTTAAAGAAGAAAAAACTTTGTGAATAATAGTTAAAAAAAAATTAACGAAAAAATAACATCCATTACGATTAATATTTTTTTAATTATTAGTAATTATTTAAATGATTATTCGCATTTGATAGTAATTCAAATACTTTATTCATTAAAAAATTAGAAACAAATTAAATATATTTAAATCTTTTAGAAATTAACAAATTTGGTAGCAAAACAATGCATTGATTCACTTTAACACATTCAATAAATTTTAAATTCTAAAAATATCAAACATTTCATATATTTTTATTTTATTTTATTTTATTTTTAAAGAATGCCACTCTAAAAATAAACGGATGCTTTCGTAAATTTTGTGGAGATCCGAATAACAACTTTTGGAGGGTGAGAATAACAATATGACATACCCCTACTTACCAAAAACTTCATGAATATGATATGAGCACCGTTTTCTAGCTAAACATTATGGACCTAACGTGAGAGAAAACAAAGTCTTGTTGAACACAATAATTAACTAACTCCGTAACGTCAACCTATAAAAGAAATGAAATACTAACACTCACCTGATTTTTTTCATGAAAAACGGTAACTCCAAGAGACATTGGCATAAACTTTAAAACTTTGATGCCATGCATTACACCTCTCAAACTTTTGAAAACTAAAAAATGTATCAAGAATGACTACTACTGATGATCATATGTCTGTGGAGTTGGAATTATGATGCAGTGGAAAATCAATGAAAAAATGTTGCAATATTGGGTGAGAATAATCCACATATTTTTCCCAGAGGCTTGTACTTTTCCATGCCAATCTTCAACCACGATTTGAAGTTCCCATTGAAGTGTAGAACAGTCCTTCTTTCTATCAATTGAGGATCAACATTTGTGTAGCCAAAACCCACCACATGCCATGATGGATCCAAAGGCTCAGTAAGCCCATAGAAGGTTAACAACCCAGGTGGCAAGGTACCAAGTTTCCACAATGCCCTGTCTGCATTCTTTTCTTGCCAACAGTGGTAGATTCCTGTCACATTCCTTTTCCTCCACTGAACCAAATCAAACACATTCATACCGCATGCTCATCCACAAGCATCAGGGTCAAAATGTGTTCTTATTAGAGGGTGTGAGTAGTTCAAATACCTATGTTATCTATGAAATGTCTCCATGCATGTCTCAACGGCTCCATTAACATTGCCGTTCAAATCAATGGTAAAAAGATAAGAAAGGTCCTTCTAAACCACACATCATCATCCAGAAACACCACTTTCTTCAACTCAGGAAAAACCTCAGGGATGTAGAACCTCATGTGGTTAAGCATGGACAACTATTTTGGATTCCTGAACTTGATGGGAGTCTTGCTATCATCACTGTTGCCTTTGAAGTAATAGTTCTATATCTCTGAGTCTTGAAGCTGCTTGAGCACTAGAACGTATGAAGCATGTTAACACTTTATCAGCAAGTATACTGATTTCGCAAGTAATATAGATAATAAGTCCAGTATCGTATCTTCAAGGAACGGATTATATAATTGAATATTAAATATGTATCATGACATTGTGAGAAAAAAAACAATTAATAAATATGGGTTTGATTTTTTGTCATAATGCTTAGAATTTAACAGTAATCAAATATGAATGAACTAAAGATGATTAAAAACTTTGGGATTGAATTGTAACTATCTCTCATTCCCATACACTCATAATTAAGTAATCATGTCATCTCATTAAATTACCCTTTTGTGCAAATCAAAACCTTTTCAACCCGATTCCTCTAGCATTGAAATTCATAAATTAAAATACCTAGCTCTATTCCTAGTTACTAGATTAATTTAATCAGCATTAAGAACGTTTGCAATGAACAGTCATTACGTTACACTTCATTCCTGAACGTATACATGCAATGAGTTAAATGTTTAGTTCCAATTTCAAATAATGTTTTCCAGTCAAAATGAGAAATCTAAGATGTATAAATGTTAAACAAAACGTTAACAAAGGTGTATAAATTAAATGACATGAAAACAATACTAAGAGTGCATGTGAATTTGAGAATTTACATTCAATCCCAAGAAGAATAGAAGTTAGCTACGCATGGTAGCCATGAAAATACAATAGAACAGGAAAAGAAAAGTTCTTGATCACGACAGTGCTTCCAGAGATCTTTCTAAGATGATGGATGCCCCTATGTTCAACCTAGCCTCTCTTTTATAAACAATCCCTGTTGTCTGTTACAGAGCAGTCGTTATTTCGCACTTCACACCTTCAGTGGCATTGACGGTTTCGTTCAAGACTTCTTTCTTATTTAAGTGAGTTTTAGCTCAAGCTACTCCTTTAGCTTAAGTAGGAAGTCACTTATAATATGTTTTTCTGCTCCTTTCCTTAATTCCAGTGTTTCTTGTTTCTCTTCCTTCGAACTTTACCTAATTCTCAACAGCATTTTCTCTTTCCACAACCAAAACACATTAAACGGAAAAATCAACAATAAAATCTCTAACTAAAATAGAATCCCTAAAAACCTCTAATTAAAACAGAATTACCACTAAAAATCCTAACAAATCTGCATATAATTAAACTAACCATGAACAGTTATCAAAAGTCTCCCCACTTAGCTTCTTGCTTGTCCCCAAGCAAGACAATCAGAACTCTCACTCTCTCATAATTTATGTGCTCTGTTCTTCTTCTCAAGCATTTCTTAATTTCAAGCAATTCACCCACAGCTTTATAAATTAGAAATTCCACAGTCCAATATTCAAATAACAAAATGCAAGTCATGACAGGATACTCTCATCTCACACACTTCTCACCACTGTTTTCCTCAAAGAAAATGACATATTACTCTCAATCAAAAGTTGCTATTCATTTATCAAACAAATCCACCCTGCAATTGATAAGTCCGAAGGTCTTCAAAAGGTTGTAATGTGGTCTGGCTTAAAAAAACTTGGTTTTTCTTGGAACACAAAACATACAAATAGTTTTGGAAATTATGGATACAACTTAAATTAAACTTGGAGAACTAGTTTGACTATGAATTCCTTACCCACTTTTACTCTTAATTAATTCACAACTGTTGTATTGTCCAAACATTGCTCAAGCTAAGACCGTAGCTTATGCTTTCCATTGTGTACCCCTTTTTCCTACTATTTTTTCTTTTCCTTTTTCCAAATGTACAGAAACAAAATATATATTTTTTTCTCTTTTTGTTTTTGTTGTATTTTTTTTCATTTGGAGTACACTCTTATAGCAGCCTACCTTACTTCCACAGTATCCACAACCTTCATTTACTTAGAACTCCCTTTTTCTTCAAGTTGTACCATAATTTCTTAGCTATTCATACTCAAGGTGGGTTTTATGGATATATAGCTCAAGGTTCCACTAAGTCAACCCAAATTGGTTCACAATTCAATCTCTCATCTTACCAGGTAGCTTTTTGGCTCTGGTTATCATTTACTCTCAATCAAACAAGATGCCTTCCTCATCCTTATCAATACAAGGTAAATCCTAGCTTAACAAATTAAAGCAACAATTAATGTCAAGACAATATGCATTTCAAATTTGCTCTCAGTGTCACTTCCTCACATACTGTTTCACTCCAACCTTGTCAATTCTTGCTAATGTTAATCCTCCTATTGTCATGCAGTCTTCCTAATTTTTTGTCACTGTTAGCTCAAGCTTAAAAATAAGCCTACGCTACTTAATGCACACAAAATTTTTCAGTTAACAATCCCAACATTTCCATTAATCTTCCAGCAACACACACATGTTAAGCACAGAGTATATTATGTTCAACCATTAGTTCCTTGTGCCCACTTAGTACAAATTATCCAATTTATAGAATTCATACAGTCATCCATCAACCAATATATACATTCATCAAAATTAAAAGACTATACTACCACAACTTGTCTCTGATCACTTTCTTCAGCATTTCAACAGATAGTCCCAATCCTTTGCATATCCACAGATGATCAAATCAGCCACAAAAAATTCTCCTTCAACAGTAACAAACAGCAATCTTCAGTAATTGCACTCTCTTCCATCAGCAACAAAATTCTCCTTCAACTAGCAACCTTCAGTAGTTGCTCCTTCTTCTTACTACAACAACCCTCAGTATTTGCTATCCTCCTCAACTGTGTCTGCATCATTCGAAGAATCACCTAATGATGTCTCCTCATTACTAACCGAATCTTCTTCATTAGCTACACAATCTTCCTCCTCTGTATCTGATGATATCACAAACTGTGTTTTCAGAGGCTCTATTTCCTCTATAAAAGCCAAAGTTCCTGCTACAATCCTCCTTGCTCTTTTTGACGTTCTTACTGGCTTAGCTATAGATAGTTCCTTCAATGGTGTATCTGCTTTCTTTGTTCTCTTTAACCTTCTTGACGGTTCAGCTACTGTTGTTTCCTTTACTGATGAGTTTTCTTTCTTTGTTGGTGAATCTGCTCGACTAACTACTGGATCAACTAGTGGTGGGTCAACTGGTGGTGATCAACTGGTGATTCAACTTGTGGTTAAACTCGTGTGTCTGCATGAATAGTTGCTGCTGGCTCCTCTGCTGCTGGAGCTACTGGTGGTTCATTTTCTACTCTTGCCTCATTATCTACTAGTGCCTCTTTATTTCCAGCATCACTCTGTACTTCATCCCCCTCATTTTTAGCCCCTCCCACTGAACTGGGCCTGTCTCCAGGCCAGTTCAAATAAGAGGACAACTCTTCATCATTCATTAATGTCTTGTCTCTCGTAGCATGATACATCTGCATCATGAATATACAAATAACACTCTGCTGATCTTCCATATGAAGCACATGTCTCATAATTCTTTTCTCAACTGCTTCTAGAGTTGGTGATGAGGGGGACTTAGGTGGACTTGGTGCCCTGTTTCTCTGTTCCGGATACTCTTCTGCATTCGTGCAATGAAGCTGAATGAATTTCAAATCAATTGGAGATCGGATTTTCACTTTCGAATCCATAAATACTTCTTGGCTTTCACATAAAGCAGTGATTAATGCTGGGAACCCCAGAGTTCCTCTCCATTCTCCTTGTCCCACTCTTTCTTCATCTATCACCTTCTGTATTTGATCAGAAATTACCTTCGCAATGTTAATGGTACAATCATTCTGCATCATTGAAAACAACAAATTGCTCTTCGTGACATTAATGTCCGAAACATGTCCAGTTGGCATGACATTTGCCAGCATAAATGTCAGCCAAACTTGCGCCAATGTCCTTATGTCCCTTCTCTTTATTCATGTTTCCTTCCCAGCCTCAGTCAATTGATACCCCTTTCTTGACATGCAAAGCACTGCTGCCACCTTCCTATTGCTAAACCCCTTCTTCCTGCCACATAACCTCTGATATTGGCATTGCTCCTCTTGTCTGCGATAAGGGTTCTCCAAAAGGTCATCAATAGCTTGAGGATTGTACCTAATCCACCTTCCTCTTACCATTGTCTTCTTTCTATTCCTCTCCTGACGTTCCAAGTAAGCATTGGAGTAAAACTCCCTTACAATCTTAGCATCAAACTTTTTCAATGGCTCGGCCAACCTCCTCCAGTTCCGTCTCAGAATCCCCATTAAGAAAGGGTCGCAATCCCCAGGTTTGAGGTCTACTCTTCTTTCCGCAATGAACCCCCAACGCTTGATCTGCTCATACCTTCTGACTTTGTTGTCATTTAGAAACTTTTGGGCACTCTGCTGTGCCTGTATATTTGCTGACTGCTCCTGCTTCGGCGTGTCGGAGGGATTGGCTTCATCAAAAAATTGATCTGCTCCTCTGTACCGTTTAGCTGGACGTCCCCTGACAGCTATATGTTTTACCCTCGGCATTTTTCCTGCAAACCACTGTTAGCACCAATTGATTCCTATAAACATCATTACCCTTTTATCGAATAGTTATAAATCCTAAAAACCAAAGCTTTCGCCCAAAATGTAACCCTAACTACTTGTAACAAATTCCAGAACCTATTCTACCATGGATGAGCTACTCTAAGATGATTCTCATGACCACAGGCAACTACGTATTTATCAACAACGAAAAAAATCCTACCTTGATTCCTAGAATGTTGCCTGAACAATGCGTGTGTGCTCTGTGCAGAAAGCGCGAAGTCGAATCGTCTCGAACTCGCTCAGTGACAGGACCTTGTGAGCCTAGGCAGTGTTCTATTCTATTTAGACTACGCTAAGATGGGCGTTAAGTGACATTTAGCTTAAGCTATGAAAATAGCTAAGAGCTAAAAATTACTCTAACTGTAATTTAAACAACCCTAATCTATCCTAACAAAACCTATACCGCTATGCATGAATTTCCAAAAGCATTTAAATACTGGATTGCCTTCCAGCAAGCACTCGTTTAACGTTATATAGCTTGACACTGACTCCTAATCACTCAAAGTGATTAATGCTATGAGCCTTTCAACTTCACCACACACGTAGTGTTTTAGCCTCAGCTCATTCACTAGCCAACTTCTTTTGGATTTAGCATCTTGTATTTCCACAGCTCCATGTGATCTAACTTGCTTTACCACAAATGGTCCTGACCATCTGGACTTTAACTTTCCTGGATACAGCCTCAATCGAGAGTTGAACAACAAAATCAGCTACCCAGTTTGAAATTCCCTCTTCAACAGCTTCTTGTTATGATATGCCTTAATTCTTTCTTTGTATAAACGAGAAGAATTGTATGCATTTAGTCGCATTTCCTCCAATTCATTCAATTGAAACATCCTCTTTTCTACTGAAGCCTTAGAATCAAAATTAAGCCACTTGAGTGCCCAAAAAGCTTTATGTTCCAGTTCCACAAGGAGATGACAAGCCTTCCCATAGATCAATTGGAAAGGAGATAACGCAGTGGGTGTCTTGTAGGCTGTTCTGTACGCCCACAGTGCCTCGTCTAACTTCAGAGCCTAATCCTTACGTGAGGTTGCAACCGTTTTCTCCTGAATCCTCTTAATTTCTCTGTTGGAAACCTCAGCTTGACCATTACTCTGAGGATGATATACAGTCGCAATCCAATGCTTTATTCCATAATGCTTCAATACTTTTTCCAATTGCACATTACAGAAATGTTTTCCTCCATCACTGATCAATACCCGTGGTGTACCAAATCTGCAGAAGATGTTCTTCTTGACAAATTTGATTATAGTTTTTGAATCAGCTTTCTGTGTTGGAATAGCTTCAACCCACCTAGAAACATATTCTACTGCTACCAAAATATACTCATTAGACAATGAGCTTGGTAACGGGCCCATAAAATCAATTCCCCAACAATCAAACACATTAATCTCTTGAATGTTTTACAAAGGCATTTGATGTCTCTTCGAGATGTTCCCTGTCCTCTGGCACTTATCACAGTGTTACACATGCATATGTGCATCTTTGAACATTGTTGGCCAGTAAAAACCATACTGTAATACTTTTGTTGCAGTGCGCTCCCCATTAAAATGTCCTCCACATGGAGAATTGTGACAATGCCACAAGATGCTCTATGCTTCCCTACTAGTCAGACACCTTCTTAATAAGTTATCAGCCCCTATTATGAACAAATAGGGGTTATCCCAGATGTACTGCTTGGCCTCATTAAACAATTTCTACTTCTGTTGCCAATCCATATTTTTAGGAACAATATTTGCAGCTTTAAAATTAGCCATATCAGCAAACCATGACCTTTCATGTACAACCAACAGCTTCTCATCAGGAAATTCATCCACCACTTCAGCTTCTTTTGCAGTAATTTCTTCATTAGCCAATCTAGACAAATGATCAGCCACATGATTTTCACTCCCCTTCTTGTCTTTAATTTCATATCAAATTCCTGAAGTAACAGCATCCAGCGGATTAGCCTGGGCTTTGATTCTGGCTTGGTCAACAAATATCTGATGGCAGCATGATCTGTATAAATTGTCACCTTAGAACCTATGAGATAGGCTCTAAATATTTCCAAAGCATACACAATTGCTAGCAATTCCTTTTCAGTAGTAGTAGAATTACTCTGGGCATCATTTAAGACTTTGCTAGCATAGTGTATTACATAAAACAACTTCTCCTTTCTCTGTCCCAAAACAGCACCCACTGCATAATCACTAGCATCACACATAAGCTCAAAACTCACACTTCAATCAGGTGCAGTGATAATTGGGGCTGTGGTCAACTTCTGTTTCAATCTGTCAAATGCTGCCACACAATCTTTATCAAAGTTAAAAGGTGTGTCTTTATTCAACAAATTGCACAATGGTTTTGCAATTTTTGAAAAGTCTTTGATAAAATCTTCTGTAAAAACCAGCATGGCCAAGAAAACTCCTTATCCTTTTGACATTCGTAGGTGGTAGCAGTTTCTCTATGATCTCCACTTTTGCATTGTCTACTTCCATGCCACGTTCAGAAATTTTATGCCCTAGTACAATGCCTTCTGTGACCATAAAGTGACATTTCTCCCAATTCAGTACCAGATTTGTCTTAACACACCTTTTTAACACTGTAGTCAGATTCTCCAAACAAGACTGAAAAGATGAGCCAAAAACTGAAAAATCAACCATGAAGACTTCTATACAACTCTCCACCAAATCAGCGAAAATAGCCAACATGCACCTCTGAAAGGTGGTTGGTGCATTGCACAATCCGAATGGCATTTTTCTATGTGCAAACACACCAAAAGGACATGTCAAAGCTGTCTTTTCTTGATCCTGTGGATCTACTGTAATCTGATTATAGCCTGAATAGCCATCTAGAAAACAGTAATATGTTTTCCCTGCTAACCTCTCCAGCATGTGGTCCATGAATGGCAAAGGAAAATGATTCTTCCTAGTTGCCTGATTCAATTTCCTATAGTCAATGCACATTCTCCAACCTGTAACTGTTCTTATGGGGATTAGTTCATTTTTCTCATTGTGGACAACAGTTACTCCACTCTTCTTTGGGACCATTTGTACCAGACTTACCCAAGTAATGTCTGAAATGGGATAAATCATCCCGGCTTCCAACAGTTTCTGCACTTCCTTCTTCACTACTTCCTTCATGGCTGGATTCAGTCTCCTCTGTGGTTGTGCAACTGGTTTAAAGTCAGCCTCCATATGTATTCGATGCATGCAATAAACGGGACTGATTCCCTTTAAGTCTGACAGTTGTCAACCAATAACCTTTTAACTGAGTTTCAGCACCTCAATTACTTGTTCCTCTTCATCAGCAGTTAACAAACTACTTAAGATTATTAGTTTCTTCATATCTCCACCAAGAAAACAATATTTAAGGTGTGGTGGTAAAACCTTCAACTCTGGTGCCTCTTCTGCAGCAACATAACATGTCTCCAGTTTTTCTCTGTTTTTTGTCTTCTGTAAAAATTCCTTAGCTTGATCTAACATGATAGCTAAGGCTAAAGCCTCTGTATCACTCTTTTCAACTAACTTCTCTGCAAGTTTGGTGATGACTTATAGCAGTGTGTCTGAACTGTCCAAGTTTTTTTGCACCCGACTGTATTCTTCATCTATCACATCAAGGCTAAAACAATCCTTTTTGTCATTAGGATGCTTCATGGCCTCAAAAACATTGAAGCTCACTTCCTCATTCTCCACACAGACCTTCAGCTTCCCTTTATCCACACCTATGATGACCTTTGTAGTCTTCATAAACGGTCTTCCCAAAATCAAAGGTACATCCACATCTTCTTCAATATCCATTACCACAAAGTCAACTGGAAATAGGAATTTATCTACCTTCACCAGCAAATCCTCCACCACTCCATATGGGTGCTTGATAAATCTATCTGCCAACTTCAATGTCACTCGTGTAGGCCTGACATCTATCTCTCCTATTTTCTTCAACATGGATAACGAAATCAAATTGATACTTGCACCTATGTGCAACAACGCCTTTCCCACATACAAATTTCCCACTGAAATTGGTAGTGTAAAGCTCCCAGTATCACAAGATTTCTATGGAATTGTTTTCTGAATGATGGCACTACACCCTGCCTCCAATCCACTCTTTCTTCCTCCGAAAATTTCCTCTTCTTAGTCAGCATCTCTTTCAAGAAACGTGCATAGATAGGCATCTGCCACAATGCTTCTGTAAAAGGTATGTTGATCTGTAAATTCTTCAGGATTTTAGTGAATCTGATGAATTGCCACTCATGAAATACAATAGAAAAGGAAAAGAAAAGTTCTTGATCACGACAGTGCTTTCAAAGATCTTCCCAAGATGATGGATGTCCCCATGTTCAACCTAGCCTCTCTTTTATAAACAATCCCTGTTGTCTGTTACAGACCGGCCGTTATTTCGCACTTCATACCTTCAGTGGCGTTGACGCTTTCGTTCAGGACTTCTTTCTGATTTAAGTGAGTTTTAACTCGAGCTACTCTTTTAGCTTAAGCAGGAAGTCACTTATAATCTATTTTTCTGCTCCTTTCCTTAATTCTAGTGCTTCTTCCTTCGAACTTTATCTAATTCTCAACAGCATTTTCTCTTTCCACAACCAAAACACATTAAACGGAAAAATCAACAATAAAATCTCTAACTAAAACAGAATCCCCATAAACCTCTAATTAAAACAGAATTACCACTAAAAATCCTAACAAATCTGCATATAATTAAACTAACAATGAACAGTTATTAAAGCATTCAACCAACTGAAGTCTTGAAACCTTTGAACTTCAAGTGTCAACTCTCGAAAATCGTTCAAAGAAAACCATGACTTCATTACAGCATAATTTATTTCATCTGTGAAAAGGTGAAAAACCATCTTTTCTGGAGTTTTGGTATTTATTGAAGTGGAGTTTATCACAACTGAGCTAGTAAGGATGCTATCAGAAAAGACACATAAGTGGTAGAGATCATTATCCTTCAGTTTCATGTCCACTTGTCTTTGGTCCCTCAAACTCTTCTGCAGGCTAAGATTCTTGAACCATTTAGATGTCAACCTGACACCAAGGCAAAATAGGCTCTATGGGACTTCTTCAGCAGCTATTTGTCCTTATTTTGAACTCTTCTCACTTGCAAAATTCATCTGTTCTTCAAGAGCTTGAATTTTTCCTTTGAGTCTCATGATCATGCTTGAAATAGTAATAAGGCCATATCACGAATAGTATATTGTGATTTCTTGATTGTTAATGGAGTACGCCTTGTGGCAGCATTTGAGAGAAAAATCTGCTAAATGTGGATCTGAGAAGTTAACTACCAAGAAAATTGATGATTATTACTTTCTTTGGCAATTACAACAAAAGCTTTTGGTAGTGAGATTTGATCATTTACTCGGCGTTTAACATCTCATCCGTAACATTGAAGCCTTCAATAACCCTCTCATGCCTGAAAGTTCTCTACTCAACAACATACAATAACTTATCAGTAAACAAAGGACAAATTACACTACAAGAAAAATGCTATTTAGAGACCAATTTTTAGCTACCAAATAAAATGGTTTCTAATTGTGATCAAAATAGCCACCGAATTAGATTTTGGTTGCTAAATAAGTATAAAATTTGAATTTAGTGACCGATTAAGTCAATATAATTGGTATCTAACCTTAGCTACCCCTCCACCAAGAACTCCAAAATTATCACAATGTTTACCTTACAATATACAATCAACCATGACATGGAAACTAAATCGTTATCATTAAGTTCACCATAACAATGCAACATTAGAAACTGAAATATAATAAAACCTTTATAAGCAATGGATTTTTTATGCATTAAGAATATTTAACAAAGCTTAAGACAAACACAACGTTGGAAACAACACTATTCTTGTTATTAAATGGAAAGGTTTCCAATAAGTTTGATACGAACTAGGAAGTAAGAACACACCCCCATATAGTTATATCTTTTACTGTATCTGATTCAATCCACCCCTTAATCCTTGCCCCTCCCAAGCAATACATGCAAGAAACACATAAAGAACAATGAACAAAAATATTCTCGCATGGTTTAAACTAGTCATTTACTGCACAGTGACACAGATACATACATGTACACCACTGATGAATCCAAGATGACCCTGATAATAATACACATATATAGAAAGACGACAAAGACACAGAAAACACACAAAACAATTATTCGTAACTCGCCATTATCATTATTCCTAAGTCACTAAAAACTAAATGGATTACTATTCTACACTTCAAGACCTCAAAAGTCTAAAATTGAATCAATGTGCATACTTTTCTCCACAACAAGACTAGAAATCTTTACACTGACAGAAGAAAAGAAAAAAAAATATGGTGATTAAATAATTTATACCCTTGAGAATTGGTGAGTGGAGTCAATTTTGGTGGAGCCCCTGGCGAGAATATAAATAAAGAAAAGAAGCAAAACGGTACACTATGTCCACCACACTACATCTTGGAGCCTCCTCCTCCCTGGCCTTCCAAAATCTACGCTCCTTCTCCTCATAATTGGAGCTGAAGAGAGAGATCTGCTGTTGGGTTTGGATCTCTGGGGAATAACGAACGAAAAATTGAAGAAATCTGAGTTTCATTTTACCCCAAAGGCTTCTTGATCAGTGAATGAGCACAGAGAAAAGGAGAAAGAGACAGAAAAGAAAACCGTTGAGTTGGGAATGGGAGAGAGAAGTGAATTATGTGATTCTATTATCTCCCTATGCGTTACAAACAGCTCTTCCTACTAACAAAAACAATGGTATGTGCCACATACACATTCTATACCATTTTAGATTTTTCGTAAACCTTTTTCTATGACAAATAGTAGTAATGTATTCATGGTAAAAAAAAATATTTTCTTACATATATAGAAAGAATTTAATTTGTGTACTATCGATATAAAAAAAATTACACGATTATTAATTACAAGGAAATTGTAATGGAATTACTAGACATTAAAAGAATAATAATTCATTTGATCAATATGATTTCATGATAGTAAACTTTATACTGAAAAATAGAATTGTTCTTAGTAGGACCTCGGCGAGCACAAGTTAATCCTCCTTAAATAGTCTCGGTCTTCGTCTTCCTCAATTCCAGTGTCTCTCCATTGTCCATTAAGTTTCTGTTTCAATCCGAGAAGTCCTCATTCCAGTTCGGGAGGTGGGTTACCTGCAAAAGGTGCTCCAACACTCAAGTTAGCACTCGGATATCATAGTAATATCAATAGGGTTTTTATACGTACCTTTACACATGGGCACTGTTCACTTATTTATTGGAAGCGACTAACACTGCTTCAATATGATTGGTTCAGATACTGTCACATGCAGCTTTTGCAAACTACTGCTGTCAGCGGTTGTTTGTGACGTGTCATCTTGATATTTGTCTCAGCCAATAAGTGTCAGTTTAGACTAATAAGGGTCTTGGTCTGGACCGTACAGTACAAGATATCCGAGGATGAACGAAATATGACTGGAAAGAGGTGGCAACCAATTTTATGTAAGTATGACTTCACAATGGATAAGAAAAATCTAGTACAAGGTTGTTGATAATGGATAAGAAAAATTTTAAGTTTAGCCAACTTCACAATGAAGAAAAATGGAAGTATAAAAAAGAAAATATTTTAGGATTCAACATGACTATCTTGCCATAGATACAAAATACAATAAAATTGTTCTCTTCTTTTATGTTGTAAATATTTCTTTGATCTTACTATGTGACAGTTTTGACAAGAGGGTGTTTGATCCTAGAGAAAATTAGCAATAAGGTTGTTGTCCATAAGACCATTTTGGATCTCAAGATAGATCCCTTTCAAGAAGGAAGGGATGATGGAATACGATCCAACCTAAATTGATAGTATAGTTTAGATTTTAATTTGGTATATGTGTTCGGTCTTTTTTGTATTCTAATTTTTGTTATTTGGATTTAATTTTTAGGAAATAATAAAATATTCACCTATGGCCCACATGGAAGTTGAAATACATGACTATTATAAGAAATACAAAACATTTGACGTTTCAAGATGAAGGTGGGTATGCTTCAATAAATAAGTGAGAAATAAAGGCACGTGGGTTGCACCAAGTACCAACAAAGATGAAGGAGACATTTGGCTTTCCAATATAAAGGTGGGGTCCACTTCAATATACAAAGTGAGAAGGGAATTTACGTTGTGTTGCACCATGCACCAATGACAAAGATGAATGTTGAGACCACTCCAATAAAGACTATTGAGATGCACTTTTGAGCCTACCACATTTTAAACTTCCGTAGCCACCAATCATCAAGTTCAAACTATGATTTTTCTTGGAAATAACATGGATCTCATGCATTAAATAGACATGAGCACTCTCCCTTGGAACAAGCAACATAGAGAATGTTCCAAGACATGAATAATGATGCACCCAACCATACAACATATTGCAAAAGACAAATAACTCAAAGGGTGTTGCACATAGAATTTCCTCCCCTAAAGATGGCATCGACCATCGAGCTTATAACATGTGGCAGAAGCTGAGTGGAGACTAAGGAAATGCTGAAGAAGCTAAGGTTAGATGAAGCTTACTTCTTATGCTAACTTTAGTGAAGCTTCTAACACAAGCTTCTCCTCTTACTTTTCTTCTAGAAATACATGTATAGGCACCATGTAAAAGAAGCTTGATTTGTATAATGAGATGCTGCAAAATTTTCAAATCACTTGTCAAGTCTTCCTTTGAGTTTTCTTCTCCAAGAAAGCCTTGAAGAACCTTTTGGTAGTTGGCCCAACCTCCTCTAAGAACACCTTCGTCACCTAGCTCATATTTCCATTGAAGGTTATACCACAAGCTTCATCCTCTTCCACTTGCATTTCCACTTCATTCCACGGTGCAACTTCATCTTCCTTGCTTCCATGTGCTCAAGGTGTCTTCCTTTCACAATCCATTCGGTGCAAAGCTTCCAAGATACTCCACAACATCAAGTGGAGGTTCTAGGAGAAAAGCATCAAAAAGACTCCTTCTATCATTTGGCGCAGCATTGGATTTCGTCATGATATCTTTTTTTATTTTATTCACATTCTTATCTTCTTAATTTTGAAAACCAATTAATTGGATCTTTATCTTTCCATCATCTTAGGAAAAGCAATGTTAGTTTTTATCTTTTATATGTGATTTAAATTATTCTCTTTCTTATCTTTTATCATTTTGTTGAATTGAGATAAAAAGATGGAATACTGAATCTGCACTATATTTTCACATTCCCATTTTATGCTCACATTAAAATTCTTTTCACTGCTAGATATGCACTAGTTTTTAACACTCACATAAAAGTGATTCAATATTTGATTATCTTTTCAAGTGCTTTATCTTTAACTTTTGACACAAAAATCAATAGGCAGATTTATCTGTTCTTATCTTTTGATTATTCAAGGCAATAATACTGGATTCAAAATCATCAACTGATATTTCCACAAACGTTGGACAACTACACCATATTTAATTTTATATTTTAAACTGTTGTAGAGATATTGGACAGTACAAACAGAAATAAAAAAAAATTGAAGATATAATTATTTAAATTGATTCTAAACAAATATAAAAGATTGAGGATAAGGTGGTTACATGGATGGAACCTGCACCAAAAGAAAAGAAAATAGATTCAAGCTACACATGTGGATTCCAACATCTATAAATAGGATTCAGAGGAGCACAACGAGTAGCACCGAAGCAAGTCCAGCACTTAAAGATTAATTAAGTGCTTTGGGTCTTGAACATTTAAAAAAAATAGTTTAGGTTGAGAGTTTAAATTGTTCTCTTTGTGAGAGTGTTTATTTTATTATTTTCAAGAGTTCTTGGTCATAGAGGAGATCAAGAGTGTGTTTCTTGGAGAGGAGAGAAAACTCGTATTTTCTGAAGATGAGAGAATACTAGTTTTCCTGGAGAAGAGAGAATACTCTTATTTCCTGGATAGGAAAGAATACTCGTGTAACCTAGAAAGAAAATAATACTTGTTTTAATTAATTTGATTAGTGAAAGTTTTTAAGTAGTTGCTTAAAAGGACTGGATGTAGGTCAAGTTTGAATGAACCAACATAAATCTTATGTGCCTCGGATTTAATTTTACTGTTGTCTTGTGTGCTCCAAATTTAATTGTTTCAAATTTTATTGTTGCCTAACTATTATTTGTTGCGAATCAAGTTTATAGGCTCCATTCAACCCCCCTTCTGGAGTGAACTACACCTTCAGAGAACTATCTAAATTTCATTCAAGCCCATAGGAGAAGCATGTTAAGTAGTTACAACTATCACATGCGCTTGAAAATGACATGTGAAGGAAGTTACAACCAACACATGTGGTTGAAAGTGACTCTTACGCATGTGCATCGTCATGTCTCTAGCCATCCATTCTTGTAATTTTCAAATACTATAGAATTTTCTTTCATTCTAGAATATCTTTTAATATCTAAAATTTACAAGCTATCTTGCTCCTTCTTTTAACTTTTCTCCTATAAATATTTATTGGAATCTTTTTATTCTTTTCTTTGTCATGCTTGTACTTTTACTTCTTCTCCTCTTTCTACTTCATCTTCAGAAAGATCTTCCTTATCTTTATTTATATTAGAAATTGTTCAACATATGGTTATCATCCTCAAAAGATAAAAGAAAAGGGAGGATTGTCTTCATTTTCTCTTATGTCTTCAATCACATTTAAACTTACTTTTTATATATACATAATTATGTAGAATATGAATTTTATGATTATGAACTTTTAGCATGAGCAAATCAATTAAATTGAAACACATGAAAGACTGTTTTTGCTTGATCCAACTAACCATTAAAGGGTTTGATGAGCTACTAATATGGTTTGTAGGGGGTGTTTATACTTGATAGTACTGTTGTTTATAGCCCTATAGCTAGTACATATTCTAAAAGTCCCGCCTTTTTTAGGTGCTAATACTGAATGCATGGCACATGGGCTCATGCTTTCTCTGCCATTGTTTCTCCAAGAGTTCGTCCACTTGTATTTTGATTTCCTTTGTTTCTTTTGGATTGGTCCAATATGCGGGCCTATTGGGCAAAATGGATACATGAATGAGGTTAATTTGATGCTCAATGTTTTTTGTGGGTGGAAATTGTTAGTACTCTTACAAGACTAAGTATTTAATTAAGCTAAGCAAGTGCAAGAAGCCAAAGCAAGCAATTGGAATTGGATGTGTTGTCCTAGGCTTTGTAGAGTGAGTGAATGAGTGCGATTGGAGTTAAATGGAAACCTGTGCACTACAAAGGAGAATCCCATTGGCACACTTTAAAACATGCTTTAAAACAAGTAACAGAATATAACAAAGTGTTTAAGGAAAACCAAGTTTTGAGTTTCAACCTCTGCAGCAAAATAAATTGATTTGCCCTTCTGTGAAATTGGTTTATTCACGTTCTACAGCAAACTGTTTTAACTGTCATTTTTAAAAACAGTTTGGTTTTGAGGGTTTAAAAAACAATTGGATTTTCATATTTCAAAAATAGAGAAGCGCGAGAACATCAATTGTGAAAAACATTCTAAGCAATCTTGATCATTTCGATTTTCAAGAGGATTGAAGGGTTTGTTCTTGAAGATTGAGTCTTAACCATTGAGTTGTGCCATTGAGGATCTTCAAGTTTGTACAGGCCTTCTGTGTTACGCCAATCAAGGGGTTTCCTTTAACCTTTTCTTGAACTTGTTTGTTTCAAGAATTGAGTTCTTTCATTGTAATATTGTATAATTTTGAAACAATTGTGTAAGGTGTGGGCTATAGGGTTTAGCCTTGTGTTTTGCTGAATTAATTGGGGGTTGCAAGGTGTAGTTCTTTAATTCAGTGGTGTTCTTGGTTCTTGCAGGGTGTGAGAACTGTGTAATTGATTGTAATTGTACAATTGAATATGTTAGTGAAATTATCTTTGTTGGTGTGGCAAGGAAGACTAGATGTAGCCCTTGAGGAACGGTAAACCAGTATAAATTGCTTGTGTTCTCTCTTCTTGAACTTTCTCTTACATTCTTGATTAGTTTCTTGTGTTGCGCACTGTAATTTTCCTATATTGACTGGTTCTGTAATAATTCTGTGTTGGTGGACTTAATTTTGCATATAATTTGTCAATCTCTATTGCTGCTTGGTTGGTTTTCTTCACTGTTGTAATAACTTCTTCAATTTGCCCTGTAATCTGATTCTGTGGCGATTTAATTGTTGCTGGTTTAATCAATTTTTTTGCATAATTGCTTTGTGCGCTTATTCTGGTACAGTGGGTGCTATATTGAAATCTAGCTCATTTGTAGTGTCAATTTTACATGTTTCTTTATCTATAGTGTGACACAAAAATTTATTAAGAGTTACAGTTTTTCATTCCTGAAATTGCTAAGAATTCTAGTTTGATCTTTGAAAAAAAAAAAGGATTGGTTTTCTGTTGTATTAAAATCAGTTGCAGACTTGATCAAAAGAGAGTTTGTGCTTGGTTTAAAATTGTGTTTTGATTCCTTGTATTCCTGTTGATATTACATTTGTTAGCAGAACTGTTTTTGATTCATTTTACCTTTGTAATTGACTTCTATATTTTGTTCTAGCTGCTCTAAAAATTTGGGACTGCAGTTTGGTTTATTCAATTTTGGTTAAACCTATCCAACAATTTTGATATTTGTCTTGTTGCTCTCAATTTTACTCGTGCATAGATAGTAGCTTGGTATAGTTTATCTTTTGATTGGATATTATTGTGCCTTGGTTTGTTTTGCACTGTTTCTGCCAGTTCATACTGTTGAGAATTACATCTATTGCATATAAATCAGTTTATCCACGTTTGAATCGATTTATTTTTCTCGCTGCACCCTAAATCATTGATTTTGAGATTCTTGAAAAATCTTCATTTTGCTTAAAACCTTTTCCAAATCTTTTCCATCCTTGGTAAACGTTTTCAAACTGTTTTTAAAGCCAAAATTTTATAAAGTTCAATTCACCACCCCCGCACCCCCCGCTCTTGAACTCAGCCTAAAGTGTTTTCAATTGGTATCAAGAGCTAAGTCTTGAAAGTTATTCAAGTTTCAATCCTATGGTTGAGGGAAAACTGCCTTTTGCAGAGGGTGCTTCTATAAACATGCCTTCTTTATTTAGTGGGGTCAATTATCCTTTCTGGAAAATAAGAATGAAAATTTTCATTGAATCTCTTAATCGTGGTGTATGGGATGTCATAGTTAATGGTCCTTTTGTGCCTAAAACTATTATTGATGGTGTAACTATTGATTAGCCTTAGTCTGAATGGAATAGACATGAGAGCAAAAAAGCTCAATTTGATTGTATGGCTAAAAACATTATAACTTTAACTTGAAGCACGATTTGCAAGTGAAAGTGAAGAACAATTCAAGAAAAATTATCAATACCTCAAAGTTTATAAGGCTGGATTGGCTCAAGGAACAACAACTTCTTGATGTATGTGAGTTGTTGGAGCATCAAGGAATAGATAAATTCCTTGGTTTGACTAGAAATGTGTATACAAATCTTGTCAAGGTATTTTTCACCAATCTGAAAATGCATGAAGACAAGCTGGAGTCAAGAGTTAAAGGTATTAGAATGTTGGTGAGTTCAGCTAAATGGTGGGCAGTTATTGGAATCAAGTGCGAAGGGATCAAGATAGCCAAAGGAAATGTTTAAGACTTGGAAGAGTATAGCAAGATTTTCTATAGAAGTTGCCTAAGAAATCCTCTAGGCAGTATGAGAGGATTCCAAGTTGGCAGATTGGCATTAAATCCAAGACTGATTGCTTTCTTCATAGAGTGGATCCTAACTCCTAGAAGGCATAATTATACAGTACTTCACGAGGAAGACCTCATTCTCATGTATTGTATCGTCAACCATGTGTAAGCCAATTGGCCTTATGTCATTGGAGAGCAAATGGAAAAATCCAAGAGGTTGGATGATTATAGGTTTCCCTATGTAATGCTTATGTCAAAACTTATTGAGCACTTTAAGATACCTCTTGAGTAGGAACTAGTGGAACCAGTGAAGCTAAGCTATGAAGTGTCTAAAACAAATATGTACAAGACTGGCTTGACTCAGATTAACAATGGCCAATGGGTGTGTCAAATAGATGTAGAAAATGTAGGAGAAGAAGTTGTAGAGGTTGCTGCTGAAATGGCTGGGAATGATGCTGAAATGGGAGATGTTTGACTAAGTTCTAGATATTCTATATTTGAACAAACTCTGATTGACAAACTTGACTATCTACAGCTGAGCAAAGGAGCTATCATGAGTTCAATACTGTACGGTTTCAACATATAGATCCGCAAATAGAGGCAGTGTAAGACCAACTTGCCACCATGGCAGCTTGGAATGAACCTCATGACTGAAGCATGCATATGATAATTGTCATGGCATACTAGTGCACACTTAACTATATTGTCTCCTATTTGATGAATCCAAAGGGGGAGAAGTGGTTAGTGTGTATGTAGTGTATGATAGTCATGCTTGCGGCTCTGCTCATGGCTCATATCATTTGTTGTTTTGTCATTTCACTACTGCTCCTGTTAGGATTATTTTGTTTTTATTGTTGTTGTTTTATGTTTTTACTGTTGTTGTTTTTATGTTGGTTGATGTATTGGCTATCTTGTTGTACTAGTTGTTGGCTAGTGTGTAATTTGTCTCCAATTCTTGTTGATTAATAGAAATCTATGTTATTTGCTTTATGAATATGATCTTAACATTGGATCAACTAAATTGTGATAATAATAATCGGCTCTGGAACCAATAAAAACAATTAAACAATTTGTTCTTAACCAATAAAGTTTAACTACCTAAAACTGTGTATATATGCATTAAGTCAACTTGTTGCTTTTACTAGTTTTTCTGTGCAATTGCAAGTTCTAAACCACTCACACACTAGATTGTCTTCATCAAATAAAGGGAGATTGTTAGTACTTTCACAAGACTAAGTATTTGATGAAGCTACGCAAGTGCAAGAAGCCAAAGCAAACAATTGGAATTGGATGTGTTGTCCTAGGCTTTGTAGAGTGAGTGTGATTGGAGCTAAATGGAAACCTGTGCACTACAAGGGAGAATCTCATTGACACACTTTAAAACATGTTTTAAAACAAGTAACATAATATAACAAAGTTTTCAAGAAAAACCAAATTTTAAGTTTCAACCTCTGCACCAAAATACATGTTAAATGATTTATAATAAAATATGGTAGCATATAAGACATCTAATGATTTTTTTTTTAATATTTGTTATTATTAAAACCTTAGACTGATAGTTTAATGATTCTAACAAGAGAAAATTGTGTGGGTCTTAATAAAAGAAAGACACACATTATACCTTAAGTCTAACATAGGTATTATTTATATATTTCCAAATCTCAACCAATCTTAGTGTCAGCAAACCCTTTAAGACAAATGTTAAAGAGAGTATCTTAGGAAACATCAATTATATAAAATCTAAACATGTGATTTTGTGAGTATAAGGTCATTCAATCCTTATATATATAAATAAAGTTTGGTATATTTTGTAAATATTAATTAATACATTTTAATTAGTCATTCATTAAAAATAACTTAACTGAGTCAATGATCGATATAGTTTTGATAATATTACTTCTAACCCATTTTTTTTAAGAGCTCTTCTTGAGATGCCGAAAAATATTCTAGATCGAAACTCCAAAATTAGATACTAATCTCTTTTATTATGTTTTACACGTTGATTGAATAACGTCATCTAAAGAAACAAGTCCCGTATCCTTATAGACCTCCTTCTTTTTGGGTTGCTCTTTTAATGTTTTTCTCATTATAATTTTATATTCCCCGTATTTTCTAAAATTAAAAATATAAATATGAGAAAAAATCCTAATAAAAATTTTAAAAATGCAACGAATGATATATTTTATTTTAGCATTCTAAAAATCATTTCTTAAAATTAATATGAAAAAATACTTAGATGATCATGAAATTATCATTCAATCTTGTCTTTAAAGAAGTACTATCGTTATTGATAAGCTTAAACAAGTCCACAATACTTGACGAACCATCTAAATTTAGGTCTATGGTGGGAGTTACTAGATTTGGAGATGCCCTCTCTACTATTATTCAATACCAAACAAACAAACAATATAATATATATATATATATATATATATATATATATATATATATATATATATATATATATATATATATATATAAAGTGTTGTTTGTGTTAAGTTCAATAGAATAAATTATATTATTCAACGTAAAAGTGATACTGTATCCCCGTGTATCTTAATAAAAGTTATTTAAAATAAAAGAAGTACCAAACCGTTATCCAATTTAAAGCTAATAATCTTGATCTTATTATACCTAATTCCAAATCCATCCTCATCCCAAGTTCCCAATCCCCGGGAGCTCTATTTGTTTTGTTGTTGGGTTATCGTTTCTTTCACATTTATATTTTGACCACAACGTAGACATGCATCTCATCATTCGTATGTCCTTCTTTCTTTCCTATCTAAAACCCTGAAGGTGTCCACGTTCACTACACTCTGAAACACTCCTATCAAGAGAAAACAGTACAGTGAATCGGACCACTCCACAACGTTGACCATGACCAGCCACGTCACCACATAATATAGCTCTCCTTTCTATGAACACCACTGAAAAGCACAAAGCCCCACCATAATTAATACCTGTAAGCTTGCCCTTAGAGGTTGATGAGTGAAAGAAACACATTATTGCGAAAGGAAAAAAAAAAAAATAAGTAGATAAGAACTGCGTTTCATGCGCCACGCGTCACAGTGGAATGCAATGCAACCACATTTGTTGTTTTGCTTTTACATTTCGTCATTCATGATGTGATAGAATTTTAATGTTAAATTAGATTACTTTTTATCCTTTGTATCAGGTTCCAAATAAATTGTTGTTTGTTACATAAAAGCGCACACATTTTTTTACGGATGGAAATATTTTGTATTCCACGTACATGTTATGGATTCTTTAATTATAAAAAAAAATCGATATTTGGGTGTGATATTTATTTATGGGCTTAATTATATTTTAAAATTTCCTATCTATTATGAAAAATAAAGAGACCAATAAAAATAAACAAAAATAACAAAGAATATGAGAATAAAAATATTCTCTTTTTTTCTACTTTTGATCAAAAATAGAAAACTAAATATATACAAATCATTACAAAAAATTGTGTATATAGTGACATTTTTTTTTATAAAGCATCAATTATAAACGCCGCTTTATACATGTGCGGCATTTCTGAGAAATGTCATAGATCTGGCCGCCACAAAATATAAAATGACATATTTGTCTGAAACATCGCAGCATGCGCTATATTATGTCTTGTATAAAGCGGTATTTTTTTCGATGTAATTAATGTCAATTGAAATGTCGTAATTATTTTTATTGCCAACAACAACAAATGATACCTTTAAACGCCATTATAAACATTTTAATACAATGCTTATTATGACCATATTATAATTAATGGTGAATGATAATACGTTAGTTTTAAATGTCGTAATTTTAATATTAAATAAAAAAATATACAGTATTTTATAATTATATATCCAGTAGTATTTAATAATTTATAAAAAATCAGATTTCATAATCATATATGTTACATACATATCCAATAGAAAAAAATAAAATAACAATACTTTTGTAATAACAAAAGATCACACTAAAATATTTCATAGTGCAACATAACATAGCATATGTTCTAACAGAGTTCACAAAAATATTAGGTTCCAAGACACTATTACAACTTACTAAATTGTTCAAACTCACTTCCCTTACGAAATACAAAAAAGAAAACAACATATATATTTAATCTGTCTTGCTGCCTCCACTTGATCCTACAATGTGATTTGGGGATGGAGCACCACTTGCAACATCTGATGCCTGAAATATTAGTAGCAAAGAAAATTAAATACTGAAGCATGATGTACATGTTAATACTATAGCAGAATTATTTAAGGCACTTACTAAACCAAGTGCCATTGCAACAACATGTTCAGGTACATCCGATCTTGTAGCAATGTAGGCAAGCAAGGAATTCATCTGCTCTTTCAGAACTGCAAGTTCACTTACCATCTTCATTACCTTATCCTCAACTTGTGGTGAAGGTGCACTTGACGAAGCATGATGCATACCGATTAATCTTGTTCTAGACTTCTTAAGAAAAAGAGAAGAACAAGCTCCAAATGACATTCCTCTAACTCGACCTGGATGTTCTTTACCAAATATGACACTAACTGGATCATTTAGAGATATATCTGATGCAGTTTCTGGATTTTTTTTATATTAAATCATCAATTTTTTCCTACAAAACAACATATGTAACAGATGTGATCCTTAAGAACTTAAACAACAACTAAACAATAGTAATTAGGCTAAAGAACATATTTTACCTCAATGTCTGAGGCTTCATCATTGACATAGGTGCCATTTTTTCTCTTATGTGTGATCTTCCATATTTCAGCTCTCCCAATATTCCTACCAGTCTCAATTTTCTATATGTTCCAACAAAAATTACATAAGAAAATTCAAAAATTAATGAAATTCAAATTTCAAAATTGAATGGAGAAATATACCAATGTGGCCACAAATAATTGTGGCGATACCAACACCCTCTTTGGAATTGAGAATAAGGGTGTCAAATAGTTATCCAAGAAATCATTTGAGCCTAGTGCCATTGTAAAGAAATCATTTGAGCCTGGCGTTTGCAAAGATGTCAATCTATGCATCAAAGTTGATTCGACCACCCTGTTATTTAACATATAAATGGCACACAAATTGAGTTTAATTTGAATGACATTATAATAAAAGTGTATTCTAATAAACTTGGAAATTCTATAATTAGAGATTCATTCTAATTAAGGAGTAGGACATGTTGGAGTAAGGATGAGGCTATTTAGTACAGTTCACAATTGAAATTTGAAGTTTAATACTCACAATAATTGTGCATAAAACCTAACCAGTTGAAGCAAAAACTTACAAAAATTTTGCCGGAGTTATTAAGAATTCCACCTGCACCAGAAGCATAATTGACACCCTTTAGCACTGTTGATCCAATGGTAGTGGGAGCCAAGTAAGGAGGAGAAAAGCCAAGACCCAGTTTCTGATCTGGTAGCATACATCACATGTTGCTCAGTGAGAAATAAACAGTAACTTATACAAGTATTTAAAAATAAAGAAATATATAGCGTAATGAAAATCAGAATCTCTCATTTATAACATCAACAACTATTCTTCCATTGCTGAAACTACCTGTGGGCTTTCCAAAATCAATTCCAAAGGGGTCATGGTTTGCTTTAGTCAGTGAAACAATATAGTTGTTGTTCCCCACATCAAGCAACGAATCCCCAAAAACAAAAGATGTTGGTATATCGTTTGAGAACCCAAACCTAAACAACAACAAGAACATAAAAGCTTAAAACATAATTCCAAAAATGACTCTTTCAAATGTTCAAGCAAGGACTCTATTTTGGTTTGGTTTTCTGCTCAAAGAGAGACATAGCAATATTAAAAAAATAGCAAATAATTTTTTCTTTTTCTTGATATTGGAATAATTTAGGAAGAAAACATAGTAATTTGTAGATAAATGCGAAATGCGAAATGCGATTCCATTCTGATTCAATCAATAACTACCGAATCCGATTTCAATTCCGATTCCACAAAACCGGGCTAATTACCGAATGCGAAATGCAAATCTTGAAATTCCAATAATTGCAAAAACAAAATGCAGATCTTGAGATTCTTAAACAGATGATAAGAAGGAGAAGAAGAACGCACCTGAGGATCGAGAGCCGGCACACAACTGAGAAGAACCGATGGGAAGAACGCACCTGAGAGCCGAAACGAGAGATAGCTTCTTCAATGTTGAAAAGTGAAATTAGGGGAAATTAGCATTTTGATTTAATGTGAAGGGAAGTGAAATTGGGGGAAGGGAAGATTTTGAAGAAATTTACTTTGGAGGAATTAAAAGTTTCATTGGAAAAATTTTAGGTTTTGGGGGAACGAAACTTTAGAGGGAACAAAGTTTCATTTTGGGGGGAACAAAAGTTCGGGGGAAAGTCTTAGGGAAACTTTGTGTTTCCATTATGAGGTAACGAAAACTGTGCGCGGTAAAAAATAATATTATGTATAAAGCGACATTTGTAAAATATTGTTTTTTAAACTTAAAATGTGGCATTTCTTAAAATGTTGTTTTATACCATATAATACGACATTTATTTTGAAATGCCATATTAAAACTGCCACCATATACATGATTTTTTGTAGTGAATATTGTACCCATTATAAGTATAGTTAAATAAACAAAACAAAATAAAATTATTATAATCTGACAATGTCATAAAAATAAATAAACAGAATTGATGGTAATTTGATTCTATCATAAAGACAAAATTACATAATTAATATTAGTTTCCTTCTAGAAGCCTTGTATCCATATTCTCTGAACCCCCGCAAGCTGGAAAGTAAATATTGATGAAATCCAGCTTATAACAAATATTCTTGAAAGACTGAGGACCTAAGACTTTGGTATAAATGTCTACTAGTTGCTCTGTAGTGGAAATGGGAAGCAAATGGATGAGACAATTTTTCAATTTTTCTCTAACAATGTGACAATCTATTTCTATATGTTTGGTGCGCTCATCAAATATTGGATTTGTTGCAATATATCTTGTTAAATCATTGTCACAATATAAAAGAGATGGTTGCTCAAAAGGAACTTTCAAATCTTGAAGAAGATAGACTAGCCGTTGAATTTGACACGTAATAGTGGTCATTACCCTGTATTCAGCTTTATAGGAACTCTTTGATATTGTTCCTTGCTTATTTGATTTCCAGGATATAAGGGAATTTCCAAAATATACACTAAAATCAGTCACTGATTGTCTTGAATCACTACAGGTACCCCAATCACTATCATAAAAGGCTTTGAGATGGGCAGAATTGTTGGAAGAGAAAAATAAACCAAGATTTGGAGCTCCTTTAATATATTTGAGAATTTTAATTGTTGCATTATAGTGAGCAATTGCAGGCTTATCAAGAAATTGAGAAAGTTGTTGAACATAAAATGTGATGTCAGGTCAGGTATTAGTGAGATACATAAGCCTTCCAATCAACCTTCTATAGATATGAACATCAGTAAAAGGCACACTTCTAGTAAAAGACAATTTAACAAGATTATCCATAGGAGTGACTGCAGGTTTGCAGGCTAAAAGACTTGCATCTGTTAACAATTCCAATGCATATTTCCTTTGATTCATCATTATCCCTTTCTTACTTCTTGCTACTTCAAAACCAAGAAAATATCTTAAATAACCAAGATCCTTGATCTTGAATGTCTTATTCAAAGCTTCTTTGACTCAGTCAATTTCTTCTTTATCATTTCCTGCCAAAATTATATCATCCACATACACCAATAATGTTGTAAAAGATCCTTCAGAAGAATTAATAAATAAGGAATAATCATTCATAGATTGAGTATAACCCACAGAAATAAAACATGATGACAATTTAGCAAACCACTCCCTGCTAGCTTGCTTAAGGTCATATAAACCTTTTTTAATTTACAAACTTGTCCTGGTTGAATATAAGTCAATCCAGGAGGAGCAACCATGTATACATCTTCTTTCAACTCTCCATGTAAGAAGGCATTATTTATGTCTAACTATTTTAACTCCCAATTATATATAGAGGCTAAAGAAAGAAGCAACCTTATAGTAGTCATCTTTGCTACTGGAGAAAAAGTTTCAAGGTAGTCAATGTCCTCTGTTTGTATGTATCCCTTCATCACTAATCTTGCTTTATACCTTTCAACAGTCCCATCAACATTATACTTTATTTTGAATACCCATTTGCAACCTACAGCAGTTTTGTTCTTGGGAAGAATAGTCTCCCATGTTTGATTTGACTCCAAAGCAGATATCTCACACTGTATAACCTTCCTCCAACAGTCATATTTCACAGCTTTAGAATAAGTATTTGGCTCAACATGTGAAGAAATAAACATAACAAAAAGTTTATAAGATGGTGATAATTTATCATAAGACAAAACAGAATTCAAAGGATATTTAACTCTAGAAGATGTATTGGAAACATTGAGATTACAATGATAATTCTTTAGGTACTCAGGTGGTCTTTTTGGTCTGGTACTCATTCGAATGGACTGTGTTGTTTCATGATTCTCATCAAGGTTTTGGTCTCTATGAGAACAAACTTCTTCAGGGATCTGAACGTTTGATTCATGGTCATTATAAACATTATTTTCAATATTATCACAAGGTGTAAAAATGACTTGTTATGGCTTATTCAAAATAGGTTGATCTTCTGTAAACAAATTTTGATTTTGATCATGAATGTCTGGACTGTCAGTTTCATTGCTAGTATCTTCAACCCTTTGATATGGAAAAACATGTTCATAGAAGATAACATCCCTAGACACAAAAAATTTTCTTGATTGAATATTCAACAAAATATATCCTTTTGTCACCTTTTTAAAAATAATAAAAATACATTTTGATGCCCTTGGATCAAATTTACTTCTATTTGTTGACAAAGTGCTAGCATAGCATAAAGATCCAAACACCTTTAATTTATTAAAATCTGGTGAAGTTTTATAAAACATTTCATGAGGAGAAAAATCATTTAAAATAGGTGTGGGAAGCATGTTTATAATATGCGCAACATGTGTCATAGAATATGACCAATAAATTTTGGGTAAATGAGATTGTATTATGAGAGCTCTTGCTACATTTAATAAATGACCATGTTTCCTTTCAACTACACTATTTTGTTGTGGAGTATTGACACATGAAGTTTGATGTATTATTCCTTTGTTGATAAAAAAGTTAGTCATGAAAAATTCAGTCTCATTATCACTTCTTCTTACTTTAATTGCTGTCTCAAATTGTGTCTGAATAAAAACAACAAAATTTTCCAAAATCTTAACAACTTCATATTTTTGTTTTAAAGGAAAAACTCATGTGTACCTTGAATAATCTTCAACTATGTTTAAGAAATATTTATGACCATGAATTGATGATAATGAGTATGGTCCCTACACATCAACATGAATCAAATCAAAATAGTTTTTAGATTTAGATGCACTAAGAGGAAAGGAAAGTCCTTTCGCTTTGCAAGATGATAAATATCACAAATAAAAAATTTGTTATATTTAATAAAAGGAAATTTATTTTTGATAACATCAATAAATTTGTTTGAAACATGCTCTAATTGAAAATGTCAAAGGGTTTCAAGATCACTAGTAGTAAAATTGACAGGATTGGTGATATGTGGAGATTTGACAGGTTTGATTTGAAGGTTTTGATAAGAAGGAACCCTGAGTATATAAAGTCTATCTTATATCTCAGCTAATCTAATAACTTTCAAGGAGTTTTTTTTCCTTAAGGTGACAACCATTAGAATAAAAAGTAATCACAGAAGATAAATTATCAATTAACTTTACTACTGAAAGAAGATTAAAAGTGAAGTTAGGAATATACAAAACATTATCTAGGACATGATCTTGATTGATGAAAACATTTACAGAATAATTTGCAATAACTTGATTTTCATTTGGTAATTTGATAGAGATAACATTAATTTGATGATATGAAGTGAAATGAGTTAAGGATGAACAAATATGATTACTAACACCAAGAATCCAAGATCTAAATGAAGAGAAAAATTTATTAATAAAAATCAATAATATGATTGCAAAATTATTAAATAAATAAGTAGGACGGTACTGAATTTGTTCTCTTCTCTTTTATTTTAGAAATTTCATATGAATAAAACTACTTAATTTAAAATACTTCTTTTAATTATTTGTCAATTTTTTAACGAACATTAGCTATGAACTAGAACAATAAATATTGTTACATTTGAAATGTAACTGACTAAATATCAATGGATTTTTATTTTAAATTAAAAAAGATTTTTATTGGTCAACTTTAACTATTTAGAACCAATTTTTCTACCGGACTAAATCTATTTTCTTTACTCTCATGTTTCTACTTGGCCACGTGGCCACCGCCCCTTGAAAAACCTCACGTGAAAAATGATAACGACTATAAATTTAGAAAACGCACTCACTCTGTGTATGAAGAAAGAAAAAGACAGGCTGTTCTTTCCACTTTCACAATAACTGACGCGTGTTCACCTTATCTCCATATCGTTTTGCACATTTAACATGATTAGGCAAAAAATAAATTTCAAAACCAACGAAAAACCCATACAAAAAATATCTTTAAAAAATAATTTACTGTTAGAAGACTTCGATTAAGTTCAAAAATAAAAATCCATAAAATATAAATCTGAAATTAAAAGCACAAATTTTAACCTTATTTTTCAAAGAATAATAAATACTGACTATATCAGTGTTTACGCGCGTTGAATTATAATTTGTCAAAACCATTACTCGTAATTAAATTCTCACAAAGTTTATTGATGTAGTGATTATTTTGAGTTATCATCATGGAAAGAATATTCCAAGGTTTCTTTTGTGAACAGTAGTATACACTGAACCGGATCAGCTACATAGCCGCGACCGTACAAGAAGTAGATAAGGTCGTCCGCATAATGATCTTTTCAAAAGTGCTACGTGGCGTAATAAGAGACGGCAACGTGGCATAATCCCAGAGGCCCAAACTGAACTCGACAAAGATTCCGTGCATGTGTCTCGACCTTGGTGTCCCTGTATAAATAACTGCCACCTATTCCTTGAAAAAAGAGAAAAGAAAACACAAAAGCTAGAGAAAAAAAATAAGAACTTTGTTTTATCTTGTTTTGTAATTCACTGTTGGATCTTGAAATCGAGCAAAATGGGAGTTCCAGAGAGAGACCCTCTTGCACAATTGAGTTTGCCTCCAGGGTTTAGGTTTTACCCCACTGATGAAGAGCTTCTGGTTCAATACCTTTGTCGTAAGGTTGCTGGGCACCATTTTTCTCTTCCAATCATTGCTGAAGTTGATTTGTACAAGTTTGATCCATGGGTTCTTCCAGGTAATGAAGTTTTCTACAATTTAATGCGTATTAGTGTTGGGGTTTGAATTCATTTGGATGTAAAACTGAATAATTCTAAAATTTTAAGTTTGAATTTGAAGTCTCTGGTGACGTTTTGGATGTAAAATTGAAAGCTAATAAAACTAGTTTCAATTTGGATATGTATGATAAATTCGCAATTGACTTAATATGAAATCATACATGTACGGTTAATAACTATCTATTTGCATAAAAACGAGGTTTGTTAATTTATTCTAATTGAATGCGGTTTCCGGGGTGTAGCTAAGGCTGTGTTTGGAGAGAAAGAATGGTATTTTTTCAGCCCGAGGGATAGGAAGTACCCGAATGGTTCACGACCAAACAGAGTTGCGGGTTCTGGGTATTGGAAAGCCACGGGAACTGACAAGGTTATCACCACCGAAGGGAGAAAAGTTGGCATAAAAAAGGCACTTGTTTTCTACGTTGGAAAAGCTCCCAAAGGCTCCAAAACCAATTGGATCATGCACGAGTATCGTGTTCTTGACTCTTCTCGCAAACACAACCTCGGAACCACCAAGGTACTAACACAATCACATTCCTTTTTTTCCCCTGTTTTTCAGCCACACACCAATCATAAATTTTGATCATTATTTTATATTAAAAGTTTTTGGGTGGTTCGAAACTTGTATTGAAGATTCCTAACAAGAAGTATAATTTTTTTCCCAAAATACACATAGATAAATTCTTTTGGTATCATATAGATATTAAGAAAAGTCAATAACATTTAGTAATCAGGAAATGTTGTCAGTTATGTTATGGTTTGTTTCATGAGTAATTCAATTTGTTGGTTGCTAATGTGGTGCAGCTTGATGATTGGGTTTTGTGTCGTATATACAAGAAGAACTCGAATTTGCAAAAGGTTGAGGCAAACTTTTGGGCCAAGGAATGCAGCAATGGGTCATCACCTTCTTCATCTTCCCACGTGGAAGAAATGCTGGAATCGTTTCCGGAGATCGATGACCAGTGCTTCACTTTTCCGCATGTGAACTCGCTCAAAACAATGCAACAGCAGGACGAGAAATACGGGTTTCAAAACATGGGATCCGGATTTTTTTCTGATTGGGTTACCCCGCCGGATCTTGATTCGATTTCCGAATTCGGGTCAGGTTGCCAAACCCAAGGGATGGTGAATTATGAGTTTAATGACTTATTTGTCCCTTCCGTGCCGTTCGGCCACATGGAGTTCATGGCAGAGGCACCTACGGAGGAGGAAGTTCAAAGCAGTGTGAGAACCCAACGGGCCGACGGAGCGGGATATTTTGAGCAGAACCCGAATGCCCGAAATTCGTCCGGCTCCAACGAATCGTTTGGATTCGGGTTCATGGATCAGCAAATCAGGTTCGGGTGACGGACTAGAGGATCCGAATGGGTAACAGTGTAAATAATGTGGTGGTGCAGGGTGCAATTCTAATTGGAATTCCACGGCCATTGTTATGGTTTGTGTTGTTGATTCCCAAAAGTGGAAAGAGAAAACAGTAGTTTTGGTCATGCTTTTCTGCTACACAAATGGAGGTTGGTTGGTACATTCATTGAATGAAGGTAATGAAATGTGGCTTGAACCAAAACCGCGTGGACGAAAACATGGAACACATTGATCTTCTAAGGATCATAGCACCTGTTTTTACAGAGTTTGGTTTACAACAACATATGTTTTCAGCTGCCACTCGTTAACAACCTTTATTAACAATTAAAGAAAAGAGTGATAATATTTTCATCACTAAAATTTTATATAATTATACAATATTTAAAATGATCTTATTAGTTTAAATATTTATATATATATATATATATATATATATATATATATATATATATATATATATATATATATATATATATTATCAATGGGTTGTATATATAGAAAATAAAGTTCTCAAAAATATCTTTATTCTAGTGAAAATATATCTATTGTTTGATATAGAGTTTGTCTTGACTCGATAATTGTTAAGAGAGATAATACGGGTATACTATAATGTATACTTACAGAAATCTAATCCGATAGTAACAGGTGACATTTTTATATAATTTGACATTAGAGTATTAACTATGTTTTGCAAAATATTATGTAATACCTTATAGATGATGAAATAGTAATTAGAATAAGTTTGAATGTCAAAAGGGTTCAAAAGAAAGGTCTTAATGTTAGAGGTTGAGTTCTAAATGTAAAGTGAATTACATTTTAATTTCTTTTCAAATATTTAAAAAGAATTAGGATGAATTACTTTGAATATGAAACAGAATTTAATTGATTAAAAATTTAGTTAAAAAAAATTTACATTCAAACTTAAAAATAAAAAAGAAAGAATATTACATATTTATATCAGTTTACTTTAAAAAAATAAAACTATATTCAGTCTTTCAACTAAACAAGTTAAACTAATCACTAAAAACAATAAAAACAATTGTTTATAATAGCAAGATATACCGAAAATACCGTTTTAAATCTTAGAAGAGTGTTGTTTTTTAGTCCAATTAACGTCCTGTTATGAAATAATAATTGAAAAGCGTAGCATATCACCTAATTATAGATCGATCAAACTGAATTTGAAAAACTCGGGTAAAAATCTTCGATTAAGCATATTACCTAATTATAGCAAGATCAAATTGAATTTGGAAAACTCGGGTAAAGATTGATTTCAATAACACAAAAAGAAAGTTAAAAAAAAAAAAACGCTTTATAAGTTAAATTCGTGTTTTAAAATTTCAAACTTCAAAATAAATGTTTAGAAAAATATGTAAAAAGCGAGTTATATAAAACCTGTGAGTTTTAATGGATTGAAACTGTGTTTTTAATTTGTTGATGTCACTTACTAGTAAAAAAAAAAAGATTAGATCACTATTTCAATACGCTAAAATAGATTGATAAGACCATTCAAAAAACATAAGAAATTTTAATCCTATTTTTGTGTTTTTGTTCATTTCAATTGGTGACATCACTTTGTTTTTAGGTATTTTATAGTTTATAATTTGTTCTTGTCATATTCTAAGTCATCTGCTTCCAAATATGTCATAAACTCTATGTTTACAAACTTGTTTACAAGGTATTTGTGAAAATGCTTATACTATATTTATTATGTGTTTGATGAAATGTCTTGTGTAAACTACACTTGTTAGAACGTTTGTATGATTTTTCTTTTATATTTTTGAGTTTCTTAACCTTTTAATAGATAATTAGTGAGTTTCATTGAGTTAGGTTTTTATTGTGTTTAGTTGTTTTGTTCCAATTCATTGGCCTTCTTAAGATTCAGTCTCGCTAGTAAATTTTACTACAGTAACATTTAGAAAAATTGTATAAAAAAATCTATACCATATTTGATGTGAATTTTTTTATGAGAGCACTTTAAGATGTTCAAAGTTGTTTTAAAAAAGTGCATTCAAATTTGAAGTTGAGAAAAAATGATAAATCGCGAAAGCCTAAATGTAGGTTGCTGAAAAAATAGAGAAAGCCAAAGTTGTTTACACTCGGGCTTGGATGTTTTTAAATTTTTCCAGTGTTGTTTTCAATCAAAATTTTTTACGACTATGCTTATTAATTTGTTGTGAATCTTAGATAAAATTTTTAAGGTCAAATACAAAATAGAAAAAAAGTACATAAATCAAATAGTCATAGTGGTCAAAATACTTTAATTGTTATTTTTGTTTTATAATCTATTCTAGAGTTATTCCTAGGATTCCTTTTGTATGCTTAACTTTATTGCTAGCCTTAATTACTTGATTTGAGTCTTTTAAAAGCATTCTTTCAGTTTAGTCATTGTTTTAATCCTTTGAGTTTAGCATTTCATAATTTAGCATTTTCTGGCTTTTATTTCTTGGCCTCTTGAGATGGAATCACCTCTGATTTGTGAATTCTTTGAAGAAATGTTGACTAATTACTTAGGTAGCCTTAAGGAGAATAAAAAGGCTTGCAAAGGAGGACTCATCTCTAGAGAATCCACAATGGCAAAAAGTGATGACAACACTTCATAATTGAAGATTTAATCAAGAAATCCTTGTCAAGCTTGGTTTGGATTAGAGTCTTGAGTCTTAGGTAGTGGTGTGCAGTTATTTGCTTTCATCATGAAAATAGCATACAAGAGCTCCAAAAGAGTCAAGGTTGAATCGATTTTCAAATAAGTACTTAATGAATTTTTTTATTACAGAGTGAAAATAATCGATTGTTTCGCAAAATTGATTTGTACTCTAGTAAAATAAATTGATTGATTTCCAAAATAATCAGTTGGTTTCACTTATGCGCGAATTTTGCTATAAATACATGGGCTCTGTAGTTCATGAAAGAGACTTCTTCACTTTTAAAATTTAAGAGCACTTAACATTTTCATTAGAAAGAGCTTTTGAGAGCAAGATTTCTGAGTTTTGAGAGGTTGATCAATGATTTATCAAAGATTCACCTTGAGTCTCAATCTTAGAAGTGATCTTGCTTGCATTTGATTGATTGAAGCATTTTGCACCCAAAATTGAGTATAGGGAAGTCATCCTTTTCTGTCTTGGTTCATTTTGGTTATTGTCTTAGTGCTATTTAGAATTGTAATTCGTTTTGATATAATTGTGTTGTTGTAATACACTTAGATAGTTTTTAAGTGTGTTTGGGATTTTATTTTCGTTTGGATAGTGTTTTCATATTGTATCTGTAGTAGTGTTCTGCAAACTGTGTAGTAATGTTCTGCATAGGGGTTCTTGGACAATCTTGTAGGGTTCAAGATTGGTTCTTGGACTTGGTTTTGTTTGTAATGTTGTGTGATTAGTGGAAACTTTGCTAGAGTTGCAAAGGAACTAGATGTAGCTCTTGATAAAGAGTGAACTAATATAAAAATCTTGTGTGCCTTTACTACTTTTGTGCCTTTCATCAATTGCATATTGAATATGTATTGCAAACTATTTTTTTGGCATAAACAATCGATTAAATATGATATTAGTCGATCGATTTTCTGGGCAACACTTAAGAATTTGTCTTTGGTGATAAAAACAATCGATTGAATGCAAATTCAACCAATTGATTTTCTAGACAGTATATAAAAGTTGATTTTTACATCTCACTTTGATCAACAAACCCCTGTGTAATTGGTTTAATCATAATTGTATCTAGTTTTACTCTCATTTATGAATTTCAATCAACTAGTACATCATATTAACCCAATGTTTTTCTCTTCACCGATTTAAAACTATTTTTGGTATGTGCAGATGAATTTCAACTTATTGTTTTCAAGTTTAATTTGTTAATTTTCTAGACTGAAATTTCATAAAGATCTTTCTAAATTTTTCTTGGTCACACACAATTTTGGAAGAATCTTTCAATCAAGATAACTGTTAAGTTTTTTGAAATACTATAACTAGAAATGTTTAATTGATTGAATTGTCATTTTAATCAATTGTTTTTTGTGCCAATTTAACCGAGTTTCAAGACTGTTGATTAAATTTCAATCAAATGTTTTGCATTTTAACCTGTTATTTTTCTGGATAGTCACTTCTTGGAAATTTTAATCGATTGTTTTCTCGTTTTAATTGATTGTTGTTATGGGCGCATGTGAAAATTGATTTTTCTGTGAGTTATTTGTGATTTTAATTAACTGTTTTGTGTGTACTATGATACTTATGCATTGATTAATAAAAATTCTCGTTCTTACCAAAATTTTTTCAAAAAGAATTAATAGTTCCATTTATCCTCCCTCTCGAACTTTAGTCGAAATAATTTTCAACAATTGGTATCTAGAGCGAGTTCTTGAAAATTACGCAAGTTTGATCCAAAATGGCTGAAAACAAACTTCTGTTTGAAAAGGTAGCCTCTATCAATAGGCCTCCAATATTTTGTGGTGTAAACTATCAGTTCTGGAAAGTAAGAATGAGAATTTTTATTGAATCATTTGATCGTGGTGTTTGGGATGCTATACTTAGTGGTCTTTTTATTCCTAAAGTTGTTATTGTTGGACAATGTGCTAATAAACAATGGTCTGACTGGATTGGTAACAAGAGCAAGAAAGCTCAATATGTCTGTATTGCTAAAAATATAATTACCTCATCGCTTAATATGGATAAATTTTTCAAGGCCTCACAGTGTGCATCGACAAAAGAAATGTGGGATACCTTGGAAGTCATGCATGAAGGCACAAGCTATGTTAAACAAGCAAGGAAGTATGCTTTGATACAAGAATATGAGCTCTTCAAATGAAGCAAGGGGAGACGATTGCGGATGTTCAAAAGAAATTCACACATATTATAAATCATCTTATCGGTCTAGGCAAGGTGTTTGACAAGGAAGAGTTGAACATAAAGATTCTGAAATGCTTGAACAAAAACTGGCAGCCGAATGTCACAGCTATTTCAGAAACTAGAGACCTCACCACCTTGACCACTGCAGGTCTACTTGGAAAACATATAGAGCACGAACTGGAAATGAATAGACTGAACGAGTAAGAGCATGGTGAAAGAAAGCTGAAGCGGATTGTGCTCGAGTATGTTGCTAAAAAAGAAGATAGTTATGATGGATGTTCCATTAGCTACAATGACATAGAAACCTTGACACTACTTACTAGAAAGTTTAGCAAATTTCTGAAGAAGAAAGGAAAGGAGAAGAATCAACAAGGAAAAAGGTATACTAAAAATGTTAATATTTCTTCTAACTTCACTTGTTTCGAGTGTGGTAAGCAAGTACAGATAAAAGTGGAGTGCCTAAATCAGTCTCACAAAGATAATGTTAGCACCGAGGTTGCTATGTGATTTGATGAAGTCAACATGGATCAAAGCTTGCTATGTGCATTGCTTGAAGCCATCACGGAGCTTGATGGGAGTTTTGGTCTAGGACTTAGGTTGGGTGTGTGTGAGAGTGATTTTGGTACAAAACCATGAGTTGCATGATATTCCACTTGGAAAGAGCTCATAAGATTCACTTTGCTTAATAATTAATTGATTGGATCTAAAATGAGGTTAATAGATTTTGAAAAAAACACATTTTTAGAGTAAAATCAGTTAACTATTTTTCAGAAATCAACTTACTCGATTTTTTCTGTGTTATAGAAAAATCAGTCAATTGAATGTTTGGAAACAATCGATTGAGTTTTTGACAAATTTAAAAACCAATTTTGTTATAAAAAGGTAGCGCGCGATTTGTGATATACGAAAAATATACATAAGAATTGATTAATTGTGATTTCAAAGAGAGAGAAACGTGCATAAACTGTGAGAACACATTCTACTTGATTTTCAAACAAGAAAACCTCAAGAACTTGAATCGTAGAGCTTTGCCTAGAGTGGGTTTCGTGCAATTCTTGGTTCTACACCAAAGCTAAGTCCTCTACACTGTTCTTCATCCATTTGCAATCTGTTGTGTGTAGAAGTACTGTTGTTTTAGTGTTGATTTGGTATCAATTGTATTGCGAGTGGTTTGGTTACAAATTACATAGGATTTGTGATTTGTAATTGTGCGTTTGTTACCCATATTACATAGGGTTTGTAATTTGGTTTGTGCAGTAGGCTGTGCGCTGCAAGGTGTAGTGTTGTCTTACGGTGAGCAAGGGTAATTGTGTTGTATTGAACTGATCTTGGTGATTTTTTTAGTGAAACTCTTCTAGTTGGAAAAGGACTGGATGTAGCTCTTGAGGAAGGCTGAACCAGTATAAATCATGGTGTTCTTGATCTCTCTTTCATATTTATTGTTGCTCGTTCAATTAATTATCCATTGCGCTTAATTGATTGTTCATTCCGCTAGTGTTATTTTTAGGTTCTATGTAACTGCTTAATACAATTGACTGTATTTGTTATTGATTCTTATTGAGTGTTTCCAGTTAACCATACTTGAATTAATTATTAGTTTTGCTTCAGTCTATTAATTCTAGATTATTTTTTGTGTTAGTGACTTTCAGTTAACTGTTTCTACTGTTTATCTGATTGTTTCTGGGCAGTAATATACTGTGTTCCTATTCAATTGATTTCTTTCGATTGGACTCAGATTCGTTTTACTAATTGACTCTTCTAGTCAATATATTGATTGTGTTTGTCAATTAATTGTTTCTTGACTGAACTGGTTCACACTCTGATTTCATTTAATTGCTTCTATTGTTTGTTGTTTCTGGCGGTGACTTGATTGTTTCTGAACTGCTTTGGATTGTATACTCTATTCAATTGATTACCATTGGGTTTCAATAAATTGTTTCTTGCTGATTTTTAGTTTTGTGTGTTATTTCAATTGATTGTTCTTGATCGAGAATTTATTAATCTTTTGCTGCGTACTTCAGAATAACACTTTCAATAGTTTCAATTTAGAACTTTCATTCCATACTTTAATACTCCCTGTTTTTGCAAAAGAAATTTAAAGTTCAATGTAGCCCCCTCTTGAACTCGGCCTAAACTTGTTTTCCACATAAAGCCCCCTAAGAAGAATTTTGGGAAGCATAAATGGCAGGGAAAGACGTACATTGCATGGGAGGAAAATGATACTTCGGAAAAAGAAGAAGCAAACCTCTACTTGATGGTTGGATATGACTCATCAGAAAGCAGTGAGAGTTCTAGCATTTCCTTGACTCTTGAGAATTATAGTACACTAGTTAATGCATTTAAAGAAACTCATGAGGAGGCTAACTGGTTGGCTCTTTACAACAATAGACATAAGGGACTAAATAGTTGGTTGGAAAATAAAGTAAGTCAATTAGAAGAAGATTTAATAAACTTAAAAACTGATTTTGAATGTCTATAGTTGATCTATAATAACTCTTGTAATTATATTGAAAATGTTAAATTGACTAACTGTGAGAATTGTGAAGTTTTGCAAGAAAAGGTCAAATACTTGATTAAAAAAATTTCTAAATCTTCTATGGGAATGACCAATTTAAATTCACTGCTTGACTCTCATAATTGTGTTTTTAAGAAAGCAGGCACTAGTTTTCAGGATGGTTTTAAAAAGAAAGTAAAGACATTTAAATTTTTTAAATCTTAGTAGAAAGTCAACTTCACCATTTGTCTCTTGCTTTTACTGTATGGAAAGAGGTCATACGGTTAGACATTACATAGTGAGATTACATTATTTTCTGAAAGGCCTTGTAAAGTGGGTTCCCAAGGGTACCAATAACAAATCTGGACCCAAGTTTAACAGGGGGCCAACTCTTGTACCTTAAACTTCTTTTTTGCAGTGACTTTGGACAACCAAGAAGCAACTGTGGTACCTAGACATTAGTTGTTCGAAGCACATGTTAGGAGACACTTCAAAATTTATTAATTTAAAGATGAGGTAGGAAGGCTTCATGACATAGGGGGTAACAACAGAGGAAGAATCCTTGGCAGAGGTGATGTAGAGAGTGATGATTCAATAATAATCAAGGAGGTATTGTTGGTGGAAGGGGTAAAACATAACTTGCAAGTATTAGCCAATTGTGAGATAAGGGATATGAAGTCACTTTCAAACCAGACTTATGCCTCATCTCGAATCCATCAACATATCTGACCTTGCTTATTGGTAAAAGGGTAAACAATATATATATAAATATATATATATATATATATATATATTGAATATCTATGACATAGCTGTTGGAGCTAGTGAAGAACCTCCTAAAGTGGTGATTTGATGAAGAAATTACTTGAAGACACTAGATTCTAGGTTTGGATTGGTTTTAACATCAATTAGGTCTCTCATACATTTGTTAGTGTAAATTTATCACTTGCTTGCATTGCTCTTACTCAAATATAAGTGAAAATAGCATTTCAAATTATTTTAAAACATATAAGTGTTGTAGAGAAAATTTAACATGTTAAATTTCAAAAACAACCTGTTAAATATTTTAACAGATTGACTGACGCATTTTTAAAAGGGGATACAGCGCACGCATTTTGAATACTTTTCGATTTCAAAAAGGTTTTCACTCATTTTTCAAAAGATTTTGAGAGTGTTTCTTGGAGAGAAAACCCTAAGTGAGAAAGAATTACGAAAGTATGCAAAATCCATCATGATTTCTCACATTTGAAGAAAAGCAAAGCATTCAATTGATTGTTGGGTGTTGCAGTTGTAATCTTGAGGAGATAAATGTTCGTCTTTTGTGCTTTTTGTTGTGTTCAACTGCTGCACAAACGTTTTTACAGATTGTATTGTGTTCTTGATTTGTTTCTTGGTTGGGTAGTGCTTAATAGGTGTTTTTAAGCATTGTAATTGGGGAAAACAAGTAATTGCATTGGTGTATTGTATTGTTTGCATTCAAAACAGTAGTGGTGTATTGCATTTGCACTAGGAGTATGCATCTTGTGCGGTGGGGAGATGCACAAGGGTGTCTTGATTGTAAACTTGATTGATATAGTGAAAATCCTTGCAAGGTTGCGCAAGGGATTGGACGTAGCTCTTGTGGAAGAGTGAACCAGGATAAAAAGACTTGTGTGATCTTCTTGTTCCCTTGCTCTTTCAATTTTAAAATTGGTTTTGTCCCATTTCCATTTCTGCTACCAAGAACAACTTGTTAAAATTGGAGAACAACCTGTTAAATTCTAGACAGATTTAAAATACTCACTCCAGTAGTGTTTTAATTGGTTAAAATCTATTCTGACGTATTGAAATTCAGTATTTTACTGTTGTATTAATTTCTCAGTTTAGTAATTGGTTTGTCTTGAGTATTTGGGCATTTTAGATCTGCTTCTTATGTGATAAACTAGGTGCTAGCTTGATTTCATGGCATAGTAAGCAACAAGCCTGTGTAGCCCTTTCAACAGCTGAAGCAGAGTATATAGCAACTGGGAGTTCTTGTGCATAGATATTGTAGCTTAAACAACAACTAAGTGACTTTAGTCTAAGTCTTTCTAAAATACCTCTTAAGTGTGATAATACGAGTGCTATAAATCTAACCAAAAATCTTGCGCTGCACTTTAGGACTAAACACATTGAGATTCGTCATCACTTTATTTGTGATCATGTGAGCAATGGAGATTGTGAAGTTTAATTTATTGAAATAGATAAGCAACTTTGCAGATTTCTTCACCAAACCATTAGCAAGAGATAGGTTCAATCTTCTAAGAACTGAATTGGGTATCTTAGATGTTTCTAATGTTTTAAATTGATATTGCCTCAATAATTATGATATTTTAATCTGTTGATTTGCCTAATAACCTACTGAAAATCTGTTGCTACATGTGTTCCAGTAATTTTAACATATTATCGTTAAAATCAACATGATGTTTTCCCTGTATCTGAACCTGTTAACATGTTAATTTCCGAAAATAGTTTGTTAATTACATGAATTCCAGGAATTTTAACATGTTGTCTGCGAAATTAATCTGTTAAAACCGGTACTGTAGATTTGACAATTTGTTATGTTAGTGGTTTTATTGCAAAGATTAGCTTTGAGGAGCAGCTGCAGTGACCCCAAATAATCCAAGAGGTGATACACAACACCTTAGGACCCGTGACCACCTCTGAAAAATGCAGAATTATCATGTCACATTCCAACTGGCCATGAGTGAGCAATTGGTTAAAAAGTAACTCTGCAGAAATTCAGATTTTGCTGTGCAATGGTATCTTGGACTGGGCAGGTTTGAATGTCATAATTTTTTTGTTACAAATGCATATAGGTTGTACCATTTTCACATGCCACACAACATTATACTCATGTGCTTGAAATTCTGCTTTTAAAACTGAACCAAGACCGTGGAACAACACACAGCTCTTGCATTCTGCATAACCATACATAACCTTGCCATTCTGCATATTTTTTTCTCCCAAAAACATCAGCTATGTCATCCTCCACACCCTCCAAACGAGTTAGGACTTCTTCCTCAAGCCGAGAGGAAAATCAAGGATGTAGCAACCGGGGTCATGACGGGGACGGCGAACAAAAATAATTTATTTTTATTTTCAAAACAGAGGAGTCGCCACCATAATTTATTAAAGGAAAACTATGGAAAACCAAAAAAACAAGATAAGGAAAGTTTGCGAAAACAGATTTCGAGTCCGGGAGTCAGTTACGTGTGGGGAAGGTGTTAGCACCCCCACAACGCTCCTCCTAAGACGGTACCTTTAATTAAATAAGTAATTTGAGTGTGATTTTTTTAAAACATTTACTTTCCCAAGAAAGAAATAAAACGAAAGAAATAAAATGCAAATAATAACAAACAAAGATATTTATTTTTTTTAGAAAGGGCCCGACAAGGATTTGACCTTGCTCCTACGTATCTTTATCAAGGATAGAGAATCAGGGGTTACGTAGTTCTTTAGAAAAATTAATTGTTGAAATGTTTAATATTTTTTAGTTTTGAAAATTTTATATATTTTTTATTTTGAATGTTTTTTAGGGTAAACTTCAAATTTGGATACTGTAGACGCGTGCGGTCTTTTGGTATTCCAATCAAAGTTAAAACTTCCCGAATTAAACTCTTGTACGGTGGGAACGACCATTTTAAGAATTCTATCGAGTCATCATAACTTTTCAAATCAAAATTTGGATAGTTAGAAGTTAAACATTTTTTTAAAAAGAAGAAAGAAAAAAAAAACAATATGTCAAAACTTTTTATTTTCTTTATTTTTTTTATAAAAAGAACTAAAGGGGTATTTCTGGAAACAAAAAGAATTATGGGTGTAGGTCTAAATATATGGGGTTGCAGGGAGCAGTTTAATGGCTTGTGAAGAACAAGTACTGATAGGCATTTGAATTTATTCTGGAAGAATGTAACAACAAAGTCAAGGTGGCTTAGTTGGTCTAAGGCCCTAGTTTCATGGCATGGGTTTGAATCTTGGTGACTCCTTCTATACCTCTTTTTTCCATCTATTCGTGGCAGGTTAGGGATAGGTTAGGGATATCATTATGATGAAAATATTGTGGTGTTAAGGTTTAGTGTTAGTGGAAGTGTGGTAAAAATGCAAGGAAAGAACATAATACAGAAAAAAGGCGAATTGATATATTTATGAAAATGCATGTTGGTGACATAAGACTAATTTTTTTAATTTTTTATTCTCCCATGGATGCGTAGAGACACTTAGAAATAAAAAAGAAAAAAAGAAACATACCTAGTGCTTGAAAAGGCTAGTATTTTCCTTTGTGTTTCTTTCTTTCTCTACTCTCCAAACTAAATTGCTCTCTCTTTTTCGTCTCCCTCTATCTCTAGTATATGTTTGTTTTCCAGTCCCCCCTCATCATGGTTCTCCCTCATTTTATTAAAGACCCTCTCTTTTTCTGTTTTTTTTTTCTGTTTTTTCTGTTATATATTTTTTAATTATTTATTTAAAACATTAACAGACAAATTAAACTACTCTATTTTTTATTATATTTATTTAAGCAAAACAATTTTTTTGTTTTTATATATTTATTTTAAAACTTGCAAATCAAGTATAGAAGCAGTTATTTTATTGTTATATTTGTTTTTATTATTTTTTATTTATTATTTATTTATTAATTTTCAGATGTTGTTGTTTTAAATTAAGATATTTTTGTTATTTTCTTGTTATTTTCATTTTTTATTATTAATTATTTATTTTATTATTTTTTGTTTTTGGAAAAAATCATTTTTAATTTTTATTAATGGAAAAATTCAAATTTATTATTTATATTTTGGTTTTTTATTGTTATCATTATTTTTTCAAGAAAACTTAAACTAATAAATATTTTTTTATGTTATTATTCTTTTTCATCAATATGCTTTAATTAAAATATTACCCGGACAAAATCGAGTGTTGACAGTTGCCCTTCTTTACTTAAGTTTTACATGATAATATGAAAATTTGAGAAAAATTCATATTATCAAAGTAAAAATTAAGTAAAGATAGAAACACTGATTTTGTTCGGGTATCATCATGTGTTAAAAAAAACGAGGAGATCTTACTTCTACAGAGAATCGAAAAATAAAGAGTGATTGTGACTTTGCTCTCGCAGAGAGTCAAAAAATAAAGAATGGCCAAGACCTTGCTTCTGCAGGGGATCAAGCACCAAGAACAAATGCGACCTTGCTTCTGCAGGGGGTCAACATATCAACAAATTTAAATGGCTGTGACTTTGCTTCTGCAGGGAGTCGAAAAATAAAGAATGGCCAAGACCTTGCTTCTACAGGGGATCAAGTGCCAAAAACAAATGTGACCTTGCTTCTGCAAGGGGTCAACATTAACAAATTTAAATAGTTGTGACTTTGCTTCTGCAGGGACTCGAAAAATAAATGATGGCCGAGACCTTGCTTCTGCAGGGGATCAAGTGCTAAAAACAAATGTGACCTTGCTTCTGTAGGGGGTCAACATTAACAAATTTAAATGACTGTGACTTTGCTTCTACAGGGAGTCGAAAAATAAATGATGGCCAAGACCATGCTTATGCAGGGGATCAAGTGCCAAAAACAAATGTGACCTTGCTTCTGCAGGGGGTCAACATTAACAAATTTAAATGGTTGTGACTTTGCTTTTGCAGGGAGTCAAAAAATAAAGAATGACGAAGACCTTGCTTCTGCAGGGGATCAAGTGCCAAAACAAATGCGACCTTGTTTCTGCAGGGGGTCAACATTAACAAATTTAAATAACTGTGACTTTGCTTCTGCAGGGAGTCGAAAAATAAATGATGGCCAAGACCTTGCTTCTGCAGGGGATCAAGCACCAAGAACAAATGCGACCTTGCTTCTGCAGGGGGTCAACATATCAACAAATTTAAATGGCTGTGACTTTGCTTCTGCAGGGAGTCGAAAGATAAAGAATGGCCAAGACCTTGCTTCTACAGGGGATCAAGTGCCAAAAACAAATGTGACCTTGCTTCTGCAAGGGGTCAACATTAACAAATTTAAATAGTTGTGACTTTGCTTCTGCAGGGACTCGAAAAATAAATGATGGCCGAGACCTTGCTTCTGCAGGGGATCAAGTGCTAAAAACAAATGTGACCTTGCTTCTGTAGGGGGTCAACATTAACAAATTTAAATGACTGTGACTTTGCTTCTACAGGGAGTCGAAAAATAAATGATGGCCAAGACTTTGCTTCTGCAGGGGATCAAGTGCCAAAAACAAATGTGACCTTGCTTCTGCAGGGGGTCAACATTAACAAATTTAAATGACTGTGACTTTGCCTCTGCAGGGAGTCAAAAAAATAAATGATGGCCAAGACCTTGCTTCTGCAGGGGATCAAGTGCCAAAAACAAATGTGACCTTGCTTCTGCAGGGGGTCAACATTAACAAATTTAAATGACTGTGACTTTGCCTCTGTAGGGAGTCGAAAAAATAAATGATGGCCAAGACCTTGCTTCTGCAGGGGATCAAGTGCCAAAAACAAATGTGACCTTGCTTCTGCAGGGGGTCAACATTAACAAATTTAAATGATTGTGACTTTGCTTCTGCAGGGAGTCGAAAAATAAAGAATGGTCAAGACCTTGCTTCTGCAGGGGATCAAGTACCAAGAACAAATGCGACCTTGCTTCTGCAGGGGGTCTACATATCAACAAATTTAAATAACTGTGACTTTGCTTCTGCAGGGAGTCAAAAAATAAAGAATGGTCAAGACCTTGCTTCTGTAGGGGATCATCGAACCACTTTTTTAAAATTTAATTTATGATTTTTCTTGAATGAATGTATGTTTGAATGCATGAGAATCTATGATTTGCCTTTGCTTTGAATGGATCTATGAATGCATGAAGTATTTTTTTAATGTTTTGAATGCATCTATGAATGCATGACTTTATGCTGATGCATGAAATTTTGACTCACATGAGATTTTTTATTTTATTTTATTTATTATTTTTTTATTTTTTTTATGCCTGAAGATTTTGATTTGCTATCTTACTCCTCTCTTTAAACCAAATATTTTTATAGAATCATTGAATTCATTGATTGAACTTTGAACTTTTAATTTGGAAAAACATTCACAAATCTTAACGCTTGACACAAAAATGTTAATACAATCAGTTCTAACATTTTGATGCGTATGTGCCGGAATGGGTGGATGAACAAACACATGGTGATGACGTGTTAAACTTCGAATAAGCAATGGAATTGCCCCAAGTATGGGGGTAACTTTATTTTAAATATTTCATAATCTTTGAGAGCTGACCATAAACGAGAGTTGCCCCAATTTTTGTTGAAAAATGGGAAATTAAGGTTCAAAGGGATAGCCAATTTTGTTGGGTTAGATGGGCAAAAATAGATTTAGTGGGAAACCAGGGTAGTGAATTGATACTGATTGAATCACATGGAAGTGTCCCCGATTTCAAAGAATATTACGGCTAGGATGAAGAAAGAACATGGGAAAGACACATATAAGAAAGGATTGCCCCAGTACTTATGCTTTAATGACACTATTTCACTCTTATTTGGCTGGCAAATTTGTATTATCCTCTCCGCAAAAGGCATTTTTTTTCTTTGTTTTTTCCCTTTCTTTTTTTTTTTTTTTGCAACTTGACTTGTAGTGGCAACCGCATTCCTCTATTGCAAGGCTATTCTCTGGAAAAATCATTAATAATTATTCTTCAATCAATACGGACTTTATATGGCTTGTAACGTGTTAGGGTTTAAAAGGTTTTGAAGAAAAATGATATACAGGCTTAAAAACTGTTTACCAGCTATTATCATTTTTTATAACAAATACCATCAACTAAGTATTGCACGGGGCAGTTCATGTTCTTACTGAGCTCATTTTTCCTCTTTCTATTTTGTCAGTCATCCTTGTTTGAATTGATGACGCCTATTTTCTTTTTAATTTCTCTTCTTTTTTTTTTTTTTTTTTTTTTTTTTTGATTTCTGATTCGGGAGCTTTTGATGTGCCCCCCTTTTTTTACTCTTTTTTCTATATATATTTTTTATAGATCTCTTATCCTGAACTGAATTTCAGCATACGAATGGTCCTTGTTTAGGGTATTTTTTTTTGAAAGAAATTTTTATTTTTCAGGCTCAAAGAGGGTGCAATGGAATTTTAATGATGTTTCAGGATGAACAAACATGGCCATATATAATTTTGAAGTATGATTGCTTGATTTTTAGAGAGATTAACTCTCGCAACAGATTTCAGCGATTCCCAATACTTGTCATTTTTCTTTTCCCATCGTCCTATCTTTTGCTTAGATCGCCCTTTGCGGGTTTTCAATCTAACGGACTTTTATTTCTTTTTCTTTTTTTTTGAATGCCTTTAGCGAAAAGAACTTGAGATTCATAGCCACGTGAAAGATCTGATTGATTGCCCCGGTATGATATTTATTATTAGTTTTAGTGGGCAACAAAAATGTTATTGAGGCAAATCACTTTTTTTATTTTTGGGTAGAAGGCTCAAAGGGGATATTCAACACATGCATGCCAATATGCTATTATGAAAGAAATCAATTTTCTATGCCAAGCTTTAAAATTGTGTCGAACCTTTTTATTATTTTTATCAATAAATTCAATGATTCCATTAATATGATTTATTGTGCAATTTTTTTATTTTTTATTATTTAAATATATTTTTTATCCCACGACATCCTTCAGACCTCGAGAAAATCTTGAAGACAACCCATGGTGTATTCAAGTTTAAAAAGAAAACAAAAATACGATTTTATTATGCAAAGGCGCAATACTGCGCTCTCAAAAGGAAACAATTCAAATTGAGAATGAAAAACAAAAAAAAAAGCAAATCCTAAAAACCAACCATGAAAACAAATACCCTAAAGCTCTGGGAAAAGCAATAAGGCTCACCAAAAATATTTTATCACTACTAAACACCATAGGTACGTCTACAAATTCCCAATTGTCAATTTCTTCATCAGGAAGACAAGGGTGCGCATGATTAAAGCTCTAAACTCCATGCCCCTACTCAATAACCGCCACCTAATCAATATTGGCGCTAGTCGAAGCATGAACCTTCGAAGGCTTCTTTTCCACACTCGCCTTCTGCTCTTGAAAAGTAAGCCACCCCGAATCGATCAAAGATTGCACTTTATATTTGAGCACTTGACAATTTTCAGTTAAATGGCCAACCTCTCCACCATGATATTCACACTTTGCATTGACGTCATAATATCTGGAATATGGTGGTTGTATAATTCTTGCTGGACATATAGCCACTAGCGCATTCTTTAGTAGATCATGTAACAGCTCTGTGTAAGTCATTGGAATGGGAGTAAAATTCACAACCTTCCCTCCCGAATTATTATTCTTCTGTCCATAGCCTGGACCCTGTGCTTGAGTAGAGCTCTGGCTTCCAACATTGGGCTGAAATGAATTATTAGCGGTAACCGGATGCCTATATGCAGTCGGCGGCCTAGGGATATCCTGAGAGTAAACCGACATGACATTCGCAACATACACAGATGAAGGCCTATAATTAGGAAGATATTGTGGCTGATATCCTCCCCAATAAGGTGCAGTAGAAGTCGCCTGAACGTCACCCTCTTTCTTCTTATCATGATTGAACCCAGGTTTCCTAGCACCGGCGGTTGCAGGCGAACCCTGTGCTATCTTTCCGGTCTTGAGTCCATGTTCGATTCTTTCTCCAATAGTGACAGTATCGGAGAAATTTGAAGAAACGCTTCCGAGCACAAGTTCTTAAAAAGGAGCCTGTAACGTCTCGATGAACATGGTAATCATTTCCTTCTCATATAGCGAAGGCTCTACTTGGGCGACCAACTCTCTCCACCTCTGTGCATATTCTTTGAATGTTTCCGAACTCTTTTTCGCCATATTCTGTAGTTGCAATCTGTCTGGAGCCATGTCCATAGTATTTGTACTACTTTAAGAAAGCATCTACCAAATCCTTCCATGACGAAATCCGAGTCGGTTCAAGGTGCATATACCAGTTTAACGCCATACCTCCCAAACTATCTTGAAAGCAATGGATGAGGAGCTTTTCATTGTGTGCATGAGCTGCCATTTTTCTACAATACATGGTCAAATGGCTTTTAGGGCAAGTGGTCCCCTTGTACTTCTCAAAGTCTGGCACTTTTAATTTTGGGGGAATTACAACACCCGGTACTAAGCATAGACCAGCAGCATCTCCAAACTCATAACTACCTCCACCTTCTGTTGCCCTCAATCTCTCCTCAAGGACATCCAGCTTATCTTTTGCTCTATCAGCAGGAACTGCGGCAGTCGGAGCTACAACTTCTGTTTTGGGCTCACCTCCCAAAGTCCCAACCAAAACCCTGGGTTGGGTAATAGCCGGTATTCTATTAATTACTACATTTTCACCACGACCTTTAGATGTTCGAGAATCTCATCCAACTGATCTTTTAGGCCATAAATCTGATTGATCTTACCCTCCAACTCAGCGATCTCATCCTGCATTGCCTTCATTGCTTGCTCCCAATTTTCCATCCTTTGATGATTGGCGCGAGTCCGATATGGATGTCGTGGG
>Ga0209489_100626_pt1 | contig 68604 bp, 41 predicted proteins | sample SiratrowhiteBW_FD_187527 | JGI IMG/M metagenome (GOLD analysis project Ga0209489, IMG submission 187527) | Root nodule microbial communities of legume samples collected from California, USA - Siratro white BW (SPAdes) (version 2) | ecosystem: Host-associated > Plants > Roots > Nodule | place... | reverse complement strand
TTTAAAAGTAAAAATAAAAAAAAAAAAAAAAAAAAACAAATACTTGAAAAACCTCTCTAGCAAGGAGAATGCCACAGATGCATTCACACTTTTCATGAGAGTTTAAATAAAGACGCAATTCTACTATGACATGGGTTACGTTAGTTATACTAAGTTATCATGAAATTCATTTTTTTTTCTTTTAGTATAAGTGATAAAATTATTAGTTTATTTAATATAAATATCACAGTTATATAATACGAGAAGAAATAATAAGATTACAAGAATTTAAATGAGAGAAATAAAAAGAATACAACTTGAACTCATCAGCTTAGTTTTATAAGATTTTTATCAAGTATCTTTGTGCTAGCTTCATTGGTAGAGCTTACTACATCAAGAATAAAATAACATAATATATTGATTAGAAGATAATGAACTAGAAGAAACAAAACATATTGATTAGAAGAATAAGTGAAAAAATGTTCGCTAAACACATTTCCTCCTTATCTCAAAACCATAGTTCTCTTTGTAAAATAATTAAAAGTAATGTGTACATAATCATTTAAACTTTTATAAAACTAGTACGTGGAAGGAGAAGATAATGAAGGTTTATTGCTATAATACCACTGGAAATGACCTCTTTTAAGAACTAATTTTGCAAAGTAAAAAATATAGTAATTTAAAAAAAAAAAGACAATTTTATATAATTTTAAATATTAATTCCCGTATACATATTTCCTTATTTCAAAATAACATCTCTTTTGTAAAATTAAAAATTGTATATGATTAATTTCAACTTAATATACATATTAAATAAAATCGTGCACCTAGTTTAGATAAATTTAATTTAAAAACAATATCGCGAGGAAATAAGTTAAAATATACGTCAAGAGATACCATATAATTACATACTAAAGATGAGGTACTTGTAATTAATTATATTCTTAAAATTAAAAATTGTATATGATTAATTTCAACTTAATATACATATTAAATAAAATCGTGCACCTAGTTTAGATAAATTTAATTTAAAAGCAATATTGTGAGGAAATAAGTTAAAATATACGTCAAGAGATACCATATAACTACATACTAAAGATGAGGTACTTGTAATTAATTATATTCAAAATAACATCTCTTTTGTAAAATTAAAAATTGTATATGATTAATTTCAACTTAATATACATATTAAATAAAATCGTGCACCTAGTTTAGATAAATTTAATTTAAAAGCAATATCGTGAGGAAATAAGTTAAAATATACATCAAGAGATACCATATAACTACATACTAAAGATGAGGTACTTTGTAATTAATTATATTCTTAAGAGTGTAAAAAGAATAAATTCAACCATTATCAATTTCTAAATAGATATAATATTTGGTGTTGCTTGTGATACTTCCTAAAGATCATTCTTAGTCGAAGCATCGTGAGTTCAATGGTTGTAATAGATTACATTATCAATCTCAAAATTAGATGAAATAAATTGACATCCTTATCGAAAAAATAACGTGCGTGAGACACGGGTATTTTTTTTTCCTGAAAACATTATGTCTAGGCTTTTATCAACTTTATCAACACTTTTAACAATATCACATCACAATATAAATCTCTACTCATGCATTCACTAACTTTTCAATCTCAATCTCAATATTTAAAGAAATCACTAAACTATCAATACAATTAAACTTAGATTATCAATTTATCTATTTTATTAAATTAATATATTGAATTACCAAAATAGAAAGCCCCCACTCAAAAAAAAAAAATTGGGTTCTCGCTTGAGCGTGATTAGTCTAGAGAGCATCCCAGTTCCAGGGACATTCTCGCCTGGGCGAGAAAACTTCCTCACCTGGGCGAAATATATCTCGCTTGGGCGAAACTGTACCCGAGAGCACATCTCAGATCTTCAAGTAAACTCGCCTTGACGAGAATGCTTAGCTCGGGCGAGTTATGCAGAAAACATAGAATTTACAGATGAATCTAACAGTTTCTACTACCTCAGAGCTATCATGCACGCCTTAGATGACTAAAATAATAAAATCAACATGTTTATACAATAAATGGTCTATCCTATCACAGAATACCAACTCAACAAATCAACATCCCATTAAGTTCACACAACTATCTCATACATACAACAATGAAATCAACATTAATCCAATAATTCAGACCTACAGAAAACTTTACCAAATACAAATTGTATAACTACTACAATCACTAACTTTTCTATCCAAAGCTTAAATTTATAAACCAGACAAGCACAGATTTCAGGTTAGTTTTCCTTACCTGAATTGCAGTGAAAGTTCTCTCTAACAGCCCCAAAAACCTAAGATCTTTAGAAACTTGAATTTGCACCAAAAGACCTCTCATCAACGATCAGACTAACACATTAGGAAACTGAGTTGCTCATAGAGGCACCGTCTGATGGCTCAGAGGCCACATGCAAACTCAATAAGCAGATTAAAAATGAAAACCTAAAACTGGCTCTAAGGGAAGGGGGCAGAAAACGAACTTACTCTAAAAGAGGTTCTGATCAGATAGACTTGCTTTATTCTTCGCCACGAGTCCAATGGTGGGCTCCGTTCGAGAAACTGATGAAAGATGGATGCGAAAGTTTAGAAAGATATGTGTTTTTAATTTAATAATATAATAATCAGGTGTTCATTCTATTTTTTTCACTTTTACTTAAATAACAAAATTTCTAAGCTGATACAATTTCATCACAATTAGTATTTTAAAATTTATTTAAAAGAATTGATTTAGCTGGAAAAATATATTTAATATTGTAAAAACAGTTAAGAATTATGAACAAACCTTAATATTATTATTATTTTACCATCATATGCTCTTACCACTTTATTTTGTTGAAAAATAATATATTTATTAAAGTTTTCTAAGAAATTACGAAAAATAAAAACAAAGGATATAAATATAAAAATACAGATTTTGTATAAACAAAATATTGAATAGTTTAACTCTAAGAAATTATTTTAATATTATCTAAGATCTTTTAAATGACGTACGAATAATATGTTATTAACAAAATAATAATTATATCGTTTATTTTAATGTATATTGTATGTGTAATAAATCATATATAAATGTAATAATAAGTTAATAACTTCGATTATAGCCAGTTATTTACTTTTATATTAGAATATTGTTTTCTTAAAAATATAAACTAATATATTTTTACATAACAATTTGTAATTTAGTCACAATGTAATTTTTATGACTCCTTTTATATATAATAATTAAATTATTCAATTTTTATATAATTTTTTGTTGTTTATTTTCATAATTTTACTTAAGTTTTAATCAAATTTTGATGTTTTTAAATAAGATAAAGAAGATAAATGTAATTTCATTAAAACATAACAGAGATAATTATTATATATTAAAAATATAAAAGGAAGTGAAGTTTTATCTTAATACACATCAATTTAAAACTAGAGAAGTATGAATACTAATTCAGATGATATTAATTCTTGAGATGAAGATACACAATTAAAATTAATATTAAAATATCAAACTAAAACATCTCAAGCTCACCAATCCATTGAAAATAGATGTCCATCACCTCAAATTCATACCAAACAAAATTCTAAATTGAATCCATCAACAGATGTTTTAAGCCAAAAATTAAAAATTATTAATCATAAGAATAACCAAAATAACATTAACACTTTTTAATACGAAATATTTTAATTTAAATTCTTCAAATGGTGTCTAGAAAAGCCTCTTCCTACTTTTTTTTTTAAATTGAAAAAAAATATGCTTCCAATTTCAATGTGAGAGAGAATTAAGTTTTTTAGTCTACAAAATAATTTATAGAAATAAGTAAACTCAACAACAAATATATTAATCTCACACTATTCAATAATTTGTCATAGGTCGAACCAAGTTATATGACCATAGAAAAAAAAAAAAAGCAGCACGTGAGATAGACAAAAACAGAAAAATCAGTAATAAAACATGAAAAGCAACACTTCAAACTAGGGACAAGTATCCATGTTTCTTCCATTTAATAATACCAAGGTATCTTTTTAGTATTACATAAGAGCATAGAGATTCTCTCTGCAGCTCCATAGTAGTACAAATAAGAAAATACATCACCATTAATGGTCTCAAAATTATTGTCATAACTAAATTCAACTCAGTAATATAACAAGAATATGATAATAAATTAACAGAAAAAGGAAAAAAAGACCCTAAACAGAACAAGTAACAGAGTTACAGAGATGATAATAGAATAATCACAAACCATGTGAAAAGATAGCACGACCAAACCCCAAAGTTGTCTTCTTCCAAACACCATTCACCTCAGGGTCGAGTTTTTGTGTGGTTCTGGCTGGCTCAGATTTGCACCTTGTCAGCACCAAAGGACGTGCAGAGTGGGACTCGTCCCTTGCTTTTTCTGACTCCATTATTCTCTCTCTCAGTGACTCCTCAAGCTCTTTGAAGAACCGCAACTTCGCCTCAAACTTCGGGTCTCTGTTTTTCTCATCGGGTACTCTGTTTTCGGCCTCTGTCTCTTCGTTCAAGAACCTTCTCGGATATGGTGCGGATCTGCAGCGCATTAATAACAAAGCGTTCCTCGGTGGGGTAGTTGTAGTGTTTGAAACGAAAGCGCCTAGGGTGGCTCTGCTTTCACTTTCTGAGTCGTCGTAATTAGGGTTAGACCTTGCCCTGAAATTCAACTCTGTTTTCGACGAAGCTTCGGTGACTTTGGAATCCCTTTTGTTTCTTCTTGAGAATCCCCAATTGGGCCAAACTCGTTTGCACTGAAAGGGGAAACAAACACTGGGTTTTGCTAAACGGTTGAAAAACAGGGCACATGGGACCCACCAACGGCACCAGCACTTGGTCGGAGCTCCTTCGGCGGCGGCGGCGGCGGCGGCGGCGGGTACCCTTTTGGCAGCGGAGCGTTTAACACGGACTTGCCCCATGCATGTGACTTTTGGGGAAGAGGGTTCCTGGGTTTCAATGGCGGTGTTCTTCTTCCTCAGAAAAATGGTGGTGGTGGATCTCGACCTTCCTCTGCTTCTGCTTCCGGCATTGTTTCTCAAAAATCTCATCAACGGTGGTGGAAACTTCTCGGTTCGACCCGGACTTGAAATGGGTTTGGTATGTGGCTTCATTTGGCTCTGTTGGTCTCTCTTCAGCCACCAACTCTGTGCTCTGTTTCTTACTCTTGTTGTTTCTTTGTTTTTGTATTTTTGGTGGCAGAGAAAAGCTTAAAGAGGGTAAGAAGATGGTAGTGTAAGTATTGGATATATCTCTTTTCTTTTTACTCTTGTTTTAAATATACTCTTTCTGAAATTTGGTACACTTGACTTTTATGCTCACCTATGGCTTGTCTTTCTGGTTGAAAAAAATGTATTTCTTACTCATATTTTTGTTTTCAAGTAAATTTGATTTTGATCTTATCCTATTGATGGATGAGTTTTGATGACATTTGGAATGTAAGGTTCTCCTTTGCATACACATGGAGTTACTTAACCTGTTGTATAATTTATGATTTTTAACTGTTTCAGTTTAGTCTCTGATTGTGAAGATGTATTTAGTTTATCCTAAATTTTATAAAGTTCTGATTAATCACAACTTTCATTTTTATCTAAGTTTTGATAATTTAAGAATTGTACTTAATTTCTGTCATGTAAATTAACAATTGCAAAATAAAATTGATTAAGTAAAACTGATATGTGAGGGATTTATTTAAAAAGGATCGCAACTTTAACTTACATAGAAAAAAAAAATACAGAGTTTATAATTATGAATTCAACTCAAATATTTAAACTTGTGTTTGCAAGTATTTTTTTTTAATTTTAAAAATTTCTAATTTTAATAGCTTTTTTTTAACATTACTTCTAAATTTGTACAAAATAATAATAATTTGTTAAAGTTTTGTTATGTAAGCCTGTTTTTTCTAATACAATTAAAAAAAAGTACAAGTTGTATTTGAAAGTACAATTCTTGTTCTGAAATAATAATTCCTTATACAATTTATCTGATTATGTTGTTTAAAAAAAACATACATTTTAGTTTAAGAAACAAATACACTATCTTAGTGTATTTTCCTATATATATATATATATATATATATATATATGATAAATAAAACACAATTGCTTTTAATATCAGAAAAAAAAAAGGAAAAACTTAAATATAATGAATAATATGAGTAATAAAAGAAACAAAAGAATGAGATGTTAATGAAATATTCATATTTAAAACATATATCATATATAATTACTTTAAGACAACGTGTATCACACTTTTAGTTTTCTTTTTTAAGACATTCTTAACAAGTATATATTTCAGTTCAAAAAATAATGTGTTATTCATCTCTTATTCTAGGTTTGATATTAATAGAACTAATTAATAAATCTTGCGTAACTTCTTAAAACTAATCTGTAATTCCTCTTGTTTTTAGTACACAGTTTTTTATCAATTTTACTTTTATCAATATAATTCAATTTATTAATTTTATTATTTATAGACTATAAGAAATATTAATTATCCTTAAATATTATATAATTATAACATTATAAAATTAACAAAAATATTTCTTTTATAGTTTTTTCACAATAACTTTTATTTCAATAATTATCGTAATATTTAAATTTTTTAATTGTAATTATATACCACATTAATAACAAGATTTTTCTTTTTAATTACCTTTATATTATACATAAATCCTTAATATTTTATTTTTTAGGCAACTGTTTTTCAAACTTAGTTAAACATTCATAATAATAAATTACCTACGATAAAATTATAAAAATAATTTATTTTATAATTACCTTTATAAACATATTTTTATAAATTTAATTATTTTTATTTTAAAATTATTATAAGAAATAGTTCTTTATTTGTTTTGAAAAAAAAAGGACACATAGGTCTAGATATGTATTTTCACTAGTAATTATTAAATGTGTAATGAAAATGATGTTCCCGACATTTAAATATAGTTATTACCTACGAACTAATTTAATAATATTTAATTTTACGTCTAATTTAAAATAAATAAATAATTCACATAATGTTGTTGCCTTTAAATTAGTTTTCCTGAATGGTATAATTTGTATAAATTCAAAGGAAAAAAAAAACTAATAATTTGTATAAATTTACTTTTAATATTATTTTAATTAATTGGATTTCATAAAAGAAAGAAGACAATGATGAATGTTAATTTCTATAGACTTTATGTATTTTTTTATTAAGGACAGTTCTCTTTTTATCGGATTAAATTACTATAAAGGTATAATTTTACTTTAATAATATCTAATGTAGTTATATATTATCGATACTTTTTATAAAGTATTTCATACTATGTATAAAATTTTATAGAAAGAGGGAGAGTATATTAGTTTTTTTTTATTATTAAGATACTCATCAAATATTTGTATATGAAGTTATTTATTAAGTACCTTCCGTCTTGAAATTGTCTTTTTATTTCAAAATTAAAATCTTTGATACAATCGAGAACATAAATAAAATAGCATTGAAACTATTCCAGTTTAAGAAGTGATTTATAAACGGAAAAAAAATTAACCTTAATTTTTTAATTTTAATTTAACATTCCAATCATACTTCTAAAGCATTATTGTTAGGAGAATTTGATTGTATTATGTCCCAGAATACCTGGAAAACAATAATGTTAGGACAGTTTATAATTATTGTTATGGTTAAGACATATATAAAAACTAAAAAGATTGATTTAACCTCAAATAATGAGCCCGTATAGAAGGAGAAAGGAGGAAGAAAATCCATCCAGAGTGGGTGTTCAGTCACTTGAATGTTCTTTCACCAAATCAATTTCATCATTCATGAAATTATTTAGACATGACATGTTCCTGCCCCACGTTCTTCATCATTCTGAGTTAATTCCAAAATCTATACACAGGACCAGTGGAATTCAAGGGAAGGAAGAGTGACATGTTTGCTGGTGTCCGTAGTTGTGCGTTCAAAATAGCCACTGAAAGCAATGCTTGCGTGTAATGAATTCTGAAAAACAGTGCCTCTTATTACAAATTCCAAACTTGCAAGCTTCAGCCTCCTAAAACGCAATTGATTCCCTTGTTCTTATTTTGGTTGTGCGTTTCAGACGTTTCCATTAAGCACATGCAGAAGTATATATAGAATTTCATGTCTTATTCTCGATTTGATCATGTAACTGCCTCCTCAGATTAAAATAGGTCTAGTGTTTGTGATACATTTAACAGATAATTATTCTGTTATTTGAACATGGATTCACATATTTTGACATCATTTTTTTATAAAACTAAATTTTGGGCAACTTATTTGAACTTGTATCAACCATATAAGAAAATCTTTTACTATTTTTTTAATTCTACTAGTTTACACTTTCCAAGAAGTTGTCATCACTTCACCGAACAAGGAGAGAAAAAAAAGAAAGAAACGGCTCTCCAAAAAAGTGAAACCCCACCAAGATGGGCATGGAATCAACCGCAAATTCCGCTGATAGCGCAGAGCTTCTTTCAATTTTCCATCCTAACCTTGTTGAACTTCTAAGTGTGGTGAGTGCAATCCTATTTTTCAGTGACAAGACTCCAGAAAGTGGGCTGACCCATAATTTCCCAACAAGATAACCAAAAGTCAAACAAAAGGCTGAATGAAACACCCTTTTCTTATTCTGGCACTCATAAATATAGCTTGACCATTAAACATAAATGAAATGGTCCCCACCCAAGTCACTCTGTAATCACTCAGAGTTTAGCTCCAAAAAGTAGACGACAAACTATAAAATAATCGGATCTCCTACTTTGTATAATATACTATAGAGCACTAACATGGGCTGCTCAGCAAGTTAACATGAATTAAAAATTAATACGGGAGAACTAGATGGTAATGGAACATTTCGGTATCCGAGTACCGAGTTGCTGTATTGTATAATCATATCTACCTAAATAATTTATACAACATAAGGCATAATAACTAGGTTATATACTAAGGATGGGAGTTGTGAACTAATTACCCTTTTATCTGACTACAGATAAAAAAATTATATACCTTGTACAATTGTATTCCTACAGATATCAGTGTCGTTTCACATGTGCCACGACCAAGATTCAGAATCAAGAGGTCTTTTCGTCCCAACAATTGAATTCTTCGAGTCGAAGTCTATGTTATTGTTGCCACAATCGCTTGTTCCCTTTGGATCACTGCGAGCTTGAGTTTCATCATCTGAGAAACATTGTAGTAGTGTTAGAGAGACAAGTTCCACTAATAAAACCTAGTTACGCAAAATGAATTTGAATAAAAAGACTGTCCTGAAATAAAATTATCATTTATAGTTACAAGGAAAAGAATACTTGCACACTTTTTGTGAGGAGTACCACGTCAAATAGAATGAACTACCTGACGTGATACTTAAATATTGTGGTTCTTCTACATAATAGACTAGTCTTCTGAATTGAGTTATTCTCTTGTGAAATAATTGGTGCTTGCATTAAGACTTGGACCATCAAAATACTTAAAAATATTTCCAAAGGGACCATCAAAATACTTAAAAATATTTCCAAAGGGACCATCAAAATGTTATCAAATGACAAAAGGCAAGTCTATGAGAGCATGTGTAAGTATTCTAGATTTGATCATGCCTGAAACTGTAGATAGCGAGAGCTCAGTAAGGTGTTTGACACAGTTCTTCAGTGCCTGGAGTTCAGCTTCCTTCTGATCCAGATTTGAGTGAACTTGGTGCAGTTCAGATTCTAGCTCCATGATCTGATTTTCTTGCTGCTTTATCAGTAAGTGGCTTAATTTCTCATGCAGTTCAGAAGCGGACACTCCATGAGATTCAGAATAATTTAAATTCCAGTCATCTTTTCCATGATAGCCTTCATTTGGAGCTTCAAACTGCACAGAATTTCATTGATTAAACACTGAAATCATGAAAACAAAATGTTGCTCGACCATGTATAATTAGATATGGAAAAAAGTGGACTATAAGGTAGTGGTTTTCTCCTTCAAGCTGCAGAGGGACGTGGCGAGAATTAACTAAATTTAGACAGTCTAAAAGCATGTTTCTCCTATTAAATATAAGTTAGGTCACAGTCATCAGATAATGCTCCCCCTAGTTCTTCTGCATCAACACAACACACACATCGGATGGCAAACAATAAATTGATTAAATTATCTTCAGAAAAAGAACATTGAAATGCAATTTGAGTTTATACAGTTTTCGCTACCAAAAGCCATGGTGCAAAGAAGTTGATTGACCATGCTGAAAACAAGAGAAATGGGTGCAAATATACAGTTTGAACGATTAATAAAACAGATTACTCAGAAAAAAGTCCAGAGCAGGAGAAAAAAACCCATCATTGCTCGGGGTGATGAAAAGAGAGAATAGAGAAGGAAAAAGTTGCACCGTAGAATGACAACACACATAACTATCAGCATTCTGCTGACTACATAGATGCCTATTTAATATGTTATGAATGTGAGACAACAACAGAATGCTCCCCAGAAGTTCACCTCATTTAAGCATGGCTTTGTTTCTTCATAGCTAGGGGCGCAAGTAGTACACCCAGAAAGCTTTTGGAGTTCAAACTCAAGTTCTGCTTCCAGTTGATCCATTTCCAGAACCTGTGGTTCAGGTTCTTCAGTCAGAGCGCTACTCCCACATTCACCACAATCATTCACAGCAGGACTCGAATTTTTGGGATCAGTATCTCTGAGCTCACTGTTTGTATTATTGTGCATTGCTACATTCCTGCCTCTGATTTTGGAAGAGTTCCTAACACCATTGCCAACAGAATCCAAATTTTGAAGATCACATGACGATTTCCTTTTGTGGACCTCAGATTTCAGTTCCTGAACGAGTTTAGCTGTCTCGTTCATGGTCTCGTTCAGCTTGTTGATCTCAGCTTTTCCAGCAGACATCATATACATGACGCCAAAGTAAAGTCCCCAACCAAACAAGGAGTTATCTGAAGGAGAAGCTAAACTCAATTTCCGCCGATTAAGAACAAGAAGATTCATACTTTAAAAGTAAAATACCTTGTTACAAGGCTCAATAATCTTGAAAAAATAAAGAAAATTATTTTTTAAGCCAATTAGTTATCTACGATGCAAAAGGGCAAACAAGCAGATTGAACAGATCCAACTACACAGCAAAAAAACATTTGCTCCAATATAACAAACAAACCACAAAATAATGAAGAGATTATTGTTTGAAAAAGTTCCCCACATTATGGATCATGGTTCTAAAAAATAGTCTGCGAATACAATTTTCGCCACAAAGGTTTTGGACACACCATGATCTCGCACTCCCAATTCCACCCCATTTTTCTGCAATTTCCCGCAACACTAAAAATTGGAACCAAACTGCTACCACAATTTAAAACCTTTAAAAGCACATATCATTCATAATCATAGGTGCAGCCTATTCAGTGATCTCTGCCATCTGTGAAATGGTTCCATGGAAAACAGCCATTTCGTTCATGCAAGTAATTTCAAAGGTCAAAATACAACATCTTTAACCACTATTGCTACCAGGTCCCACGAACCCTCTGAAATTTCACAAACAATTTTTCCCTACTTAAAAATCGTACTCAGAGGCCTAATTTTCAATCAAATTTCATTAACGATAAAACATTACGACCTCTATACACCAACACCTTAAAACCTCAATTACACTGTACACAAAATACAACAAAATTACCATTCTCAAAAACCTAGAAATTAGTAAAACACAAATCTAACCTCTGAAACAAGGAAACGGAGCCTTCGCAGCTACATTCTTTGCACCTTCCCTCTTCTTCAAGCGAAACCGCAATCTCCTTCCACCGTTCCTCTGCTCCGGTCGCACCTCAACCTTCGGAGCCCTAACTCCGTTCTTGGAGGCTCGGGATCTTCTCTTAGGTTCATCCTGTTGCGTGAGAGATTTGGAGCTGGAAAACGTAAAGACTCCGTCACGCTGAGAAGCGCTTTCGGAACCGGAAAAGGTAAAAGCACTTGGCTCGTGGATATCGGCGTTTTCAACCTCACCGGCGTTCCTGTGATTACTAAGGAAGAGTTTGGTGGCGAAACCAGTGGATCCAGCCACCGCAACGACCAAGAGAAGGGGCCACATTCAGAAGAAACGAAATCTAAACGCCGTTAATTGTTCAACGAAGTTTGTCACAGTCACTGATAATCACAAACCTTACACGTTCGTCGGTTCAGTTAGCAAGCGTTCAAAATCAAGAACGTGCTCTTAAAACTTTGGCATCACGTGCGTCACGTGCTTCCCGCTACTTTCCATATTTGTATATTATTACCATTAATGTAGCAGATTTTAGTACAGTAAAAAAAAAAAATATATATATATATATATATATATATATATATATATATTAAATCTTAGTTATTTAATTCTAATTCTATTGACTAATGTCAATATAGAATAAAGAATTTAATTTTTTATTGCACACTTTTTACAATTTTAAAATAAATTAATTATTGGTTAGAATTTAAGAAACTAACTTGGTAGATTATTGATGACCGAATCCCTCATCTTTATTCAAATGGTGAAATTATTTATTTATTTCAAACTAATTAAGGGTATATATCATTAAAATTATTTGTTTGTTTGTTTCAAACTGATATTTAATATAGAATTTTTTAAAATTTGATGCTTGGCCAAATTATTTGTGATGGAATTTTATTTACTTTGTAACGAATTATATTAGTTTAATATAAGAGTTTGAGACATTAGTATATCATGTTCAAAAAAAATAAATAAGTGTTTGAGTATATTTAAAATATGATAATCTGTAATTGTTGAAGATCTTACATCAATTAGAGATATTTAAATAGTTTATAAATAAGTATAAATCTTACCTTATAAGTCAAATTTGTAAGGTTGGATTAAGTTTAAAGTTTATCTCTTGATATGGTATAAGAGTTTATCTTAACAAAGTTATTTGAGTCTATCTGACCATCCTCAATCGGAACGTTACTGGATCATCTTTACATATAAATTTCATATTCGAGTTAAAGAAGTCTTCGTATTACACATATTTTATGTTTTTCTTCAATTATAATTATTTGTCCAAAAATTGCCTTTTAATACTTTTTTTTCTTTGTATGACAATTTTTTAATATCCAAGAATTACATTGATGTTTCATAGCATCATGAAAAATTCGTCCATAAATCTATTTATATAGTTTTGATTCCTCTTATTCGTTTTAGTAATTGAACATCGAATACTATATAACAAATTTATGAGATGCTTATGAAGTTTTTCTTTGGCAAATATTAAAATGTATACGTTAAATTAAACTGTGTTTAAAAAGTCACCAAGTTATTTAGTGACAGTAAATTAAATCAAGATATATTAAATGCCACATTTTAAAGAAAACATTCATTACATTAATTAATTAACTATATATTTGTTTATTTATTTATTTATTTATTTATTATTAAGGGATTAGGAAGTATTTTTATAGGACATTTGGTACGAATCCATAATAAAAGATAATCTTATTTCTCTAGTTTCATATGTTTTATCATTATCTATGTATTTCTCCAAACTTGTTCCATTTATAGTTCAACTTGAATACATATAATTGCATTAAGGTTTTCTTAGGTTTATTGTGACAAAGATTCCAAACTTAATCAAACACTTCAATGTAAAAAATAAGTGACTCAGTGATTCAGCAACTTTCCCACAGGAGAAGCATTCAAACATGGTATTTGAATTCCTCTCTTGTTTAAATTGTCTTATAGAATTATTTTATTCTACTTTTAGATAATTCATTTAGAAGAAAGACCACCTTATATAGGAAATAGGATCCTCTCAGCTAGACAAAATAATAGCTGGATCTTGCTAGCCATCTCGTGGCTTTGTCTCGTTGTTGTTTTTTGTTTGAGCCAAAAAGTTTAAAATCCTCTTCTTCCTGGAAGATTCCTTTTCCTTAGCTCAGGCAAGGTCCTGCTTTATACCTCTGTACCCTCAAAATATGTATTACTTGATACAAAGTTCAAAGGAAAGATCATGACACCCAAAACGTTTAAACTAAGCAAAGCATAATAGACTAAGATGCAAATCGAAACCGACACCCAATTTTACGCCAAAAAATTCATCCAAAACAATGGAGATTGCACAATATTTCAGGGGCTAAACAAATGTTTACAAATTTATCAATATTCTGAACAATCCCTTACTTGTATTTGTGTCAATATATCTTCTTTAAAAGACATGTAAGTAAATAAGATTGAATATTCATTTCTCTATCTATAATGTAACGTAACCATCTATTGTTTACACAGTTCTTTCACAGGCATCATTGTGTCATATATTCGTGCTCTGCCGCTCTCTTCATTGATACCATTTTTATCTGAGTGACTGAGCAAATTGGCTTGTATAGAGGAAAGCTCGAGAGCAGAAAGCTATAATAATAACGCCATAAATACCAGTGAATACAAATCCTAAAAGAAAAATTCGCAGCAATGTGCCTGAAAAACAGAAAAAGTGCAAGGTCAATTAGAACAAAATATACATGAAGCATGTGAGACTTTATAGTTATGATTTTCACTATTTCCGCCATTTGCATAACTAACAAACTCAATATGTGAATATTAAATTAAAAAGACACGATGCACATGACAATCACTATGCCTTCATATGAATGCATTAATTGCAATAATTGTCAAGGAGACAACAAATCCCAAAGAAAAATGGCCAGTTATGTTAACACTCAAAGGCAGATCCAGTTTTCTAATCTCTTATAGCTATTGCAGCTGCAGGATGGATTACTACAACAGATATATGAAAACCAGCAAGTAATAGCAAATATATATAAATTTGACATATTAGTGGATGGCTCCAAGGAACAATGAAGTATTTACAAACGGACTTCTTAGGTTGTTCCAAACAATTTGTTAATATAAATTGTGTTGTTTCTTCCTGAAATTTACTTTCTGTGGAATTAGTCACCCTTTAAAATTCCATCTAGAATTCACCAACTCTGTTCCTCCCTTTTAAACTAAAGTTCAATATGAGATCCATAATCACTATAAAAATGTAGCAGGACCCAGCAGCCTGCTATCCTTCACAGCCATCCCAACCCAACTGAACCGCCTATGTCAGCATTAGGCATTGCATCACATAAACCAAATAATAGACAAGCGCCCAAATAAATACTTCACCAAATTCTGCTTATAAACACCATGGTAGTCCCTTCTCCCCCCACCCAGTCAGCACCCTTAAAGCTAATCTCAAATGCATGTCACTGATTTTACTTTCAAGTTTATAAAACATGGTCATTGCAGACAGCACAGTTCAACAAATAATATGTTTAATAATTCCAGATTTAAAAAGAAAAATTTAGAGATATAGGCCTCTTCAAATGTCTAATTTATAGTTGTTTTAATGCTTGTTTCCTGACGTTAAAAGCTAATTCATATCATTGAGACGTCAAGGAAAAAAGTCATACAAATGAAACACCTCATAAATAATCCATTATCCTGCAACTATTTTTAAGTTACAAAACTAGAGCTTTTCAAAGCCTAATTAAAATGAGAATTTAAGAATTAAATGAATGTACATATACATTTTGCAAGTATATTAACATATTCTTTTGTAGGCACAAATAGATATTGCCCCGAATCAAACCATCTTTTATTGTTTTAAAAAATTAAAATTAAAATAAGCCTCTAATTATCCATATGACAATAGAACCTAAAGGAAATAGACTTTAAAACCCACAATATTACAATAAAAAGGAAAATTGGGCTATTTCATAGCATAAGACCAATTACACCAGAGATTAGGTTCCTTATTTTCGAATGAATTGAATATTAAGAGAAGCCTGGGTGATATCTTAACCATGTTTCAACATGAGTACCGCAAAAATGGTTCCGAATGAACAACATTTAATAAAGAATAACTATTATAATCAACCTAAATATACTTTCCCAGTCCCCTCACCCCCTTTTTTCTCCAGGTGTAACACTAGCCTAAGCTAAGAAACAATTACAAGCCATCAACAAGACACCAAACCCTGAAAGATGTATAACTCCTCTATCCACACTTCAGTTGGATCAGCAACCTGTCATAGTTAAGAGGACCTGCTGCTGACTTAGAATACTTCAGACTGATATTAGAAAAATGGACAATATGTATGGATCATGACTTGTCAGAATAGATTATAGAGCTGGGGCAGGAAAGGCAGAAAAACAGATAGAAAAAGAAAACCTTTACTGGATATCACTCTTCTCCCTTATGAATCAAATGTGGTTCCAGAATCTAGAGGGTTGTCCTCGTATTACAGAAATTTCAAATTTATATCTCAGTCCTAGGAAATTTGAGAGTCCTTTCTCTTCTTCCTAACCCCTACAAAGAAGTCCAAAAGCTCTCTTCTATCATTTCCCTCTAGTTCTCTATATACACTGCCCACAGTTCTAGCTAACTAAGTAACAGCTGACTCAAGTAAGCACTAACACTTCAAAATAGTTACCATTTTTCATACCCTTATGGGGTACTTCACTAAAGTTTCCATAGTCTTCGGTTGAAAGGAAATGGAGAGGGTGGGGTTAAAATCCCTCCTTGATTAATTTTAGCTTCCCTCTAGAATTGGGGAACTTTGAGGGAGAGAAAGTATTACACTAATTGAAGATATTACCCTTAATTACTTGACTATTCTAAGTACATGGTAGAAATTCGTTTATTTCCCCTCCCCTCAATGCCCTTTCCCTTGTGAACGAGACCCGGTGTCCCTTGCATTATAATTCCCCCAGTCTCCTCCTTTGAACTAAAAGTGCATTTGAATACTACTAACTGCATCTTACATTTATTTTAAATTCAATTTTAAACTTGTATACAAACACAAATGAGAACATCACGATACTTAAATCATTTTTAGCATTCTATCACGTCTACAATTATGTGCCAATTTTACAACAAATAAATTCCCTCTAACGTTTTAAGATTTATTTTTCATGTTAGTTGTATATGTTGTATTTTAGTCATGTAAACTTTAAAAATTTGTTGCATCCCCATGTCCACTAGGTAACATATCTGTGTCATCTGGTATCAAGTCTGTTCTAAGTTTCTAACTAGGTGCTGATTCTTGGACCGTGTATCAAACAAAACAGCTACCACTTAGATTTCCTATCTTCCAGCCATGAAATTTATCCATCCTACTTAAGAATGCCACAAGTATTTAACAAACTTTGTGTCACAAATATAAACAAGAAACATACTCAAATTATCATCGGTGGAGTACCACAATATGCAGCAAAGGGGGTCTCGGTGTCATAATACTAAGCAGGAAAAATGGCTGCCATTAAAATATTATATAACCTTGAGCTTCAGTGCACACTATCCAAAGCTCTCGTTTTGACTGATTCAATAGTACGTTAGTCTATGACGTACTATGTTTTTCATGTCACCTTATAGCATGATTGGAGAAACTTCTCTATAAAGACTTTTAGAAGAAAGCAATAAGAAAAAACATATAAACGAGTTTCTCCACGAGTTAAAATTAGCTTAGGCAAGTTAAAATATAAAACTTAAAGAAATCATATAAGAGAGCCTTTACAAATTAGCTTATGCATAAGCTAATTTTATGTTCCGGAGAAAGTTTAATTCATTTTTTTCTTTCCTAGAAACCCTTACGGAGAAGTTTGTCCAAACAAGCCCTATACTTGATCAACTAGAGACATAACAATGCACACCAAACACAAGCATCTAAACAAAACAAAGCAAGCATACCAGCAACCACATCATCTACCATTCCAGACAACTAAAAGGTACACAATACACAGCAGTCGTTCCCAATATTAATCGACCAGTGAACACAAACACAGCAAGATCATGATCAAGAGCATTCTTTGAAAAAAAAAATTACATCTTTCAGTAAAAATACCACTAATAGTACCCACTTGAGACTAGAAAAAGAAGGCATATGAGTTCGATTCCAGTATGCCTGCACAATCATGATGGAATCAAAGCATGTAATGAAAGAAAAGTTTCCAAGCCTCCACTTTGAACTTCAAGAGCAAAGCCACAATTAATTTTCAACCAGCAAATCCAAACCAAATTAAAATCCCTCACAATTTCAATCCTATGACTAGCATCACATTAAATAGCATACCCATAAAGGCTCCAACATACCAATCAATCCGCCTTCGAATTAGACGACAATTTCCGTCTCTCAGCCCTGGCCATATCATACTCAAACTTCAACACATTACTAATATGAGAAGTGTCCTTCACATAGAGCCTTCTCCCAAACGCGCTCTCTTCAATAAGAGGAAAGTAAGGGTACAACACGGAGTTAACAACCCAGAACCAAACCGCGCCAAGAAGAACCCCAAGCGCGGTTCCGGCGAGGACCTGAGCCACAGTGTGGTAGCCGAGGTAGACGCGGGAGTACATGGTGAGGAGCGCGAGGGACCACGTGGAGAGGTGGAGAAAAGGGTTGTCGCGCACGTGCCAGAAGGTGAGACCTTTGAGGGAGAGAAGGGTGAGATAGGTGGCGAAGAAGAACATGTACTGGCAGTGGCTGGAGGGCCAGCCGTGGGAGTCGCACATCTCGAGGAGGGCGCAGGTGGCGGGGCGGGCCTGCTGGACGGAGGTCTTGATGACTTCGTTGATGAACTGCGACAAGATGAGGCCCAGAGCGAAGAACATGCCTTGGAGCTCGCGCCGGAAGAGGAAGTGGGAGACGAAGCCGCCGAGGGAGATGAAGACGGGCACCAGGGAAACCCACGCCAGGAAGTGCCCTACGCGGTCGCCCCTCTGGTAGCGCACGTGCGTCAGCGTCACGGCCTTCAGCGGCGGCGTCATGGCAGATCTGAACCGGAAAACTGAGATGGGTTTTTGGGTTTGAGTTTGAGTTCAGAGAAAGCTTTTTACGTTTACATGTGGAGTGTGTGACTACTATACACGCGTGGAGTGTGTGCGCGCGTGTGGGTCCTTTTCTTCTTTTTATTAAAAATAATAAATAATCATTTTTAAAAACAGTGTAATTTTGATTTTTTTTTTTCCCTTTTAGTATTTGATGCACCCAATTTGCCACTTCCGATGTAACACACCTTTCTTGACCACACGTGGCTTCAAGTGAAGGCTTATTAGATATACACTTGGCACAAATGAGTAAGGTTCTTCATGCACCACGCATTTTCCTTCCTCATCAGATCAATAGTTTAACTATTATTAAATACATAGTTTTTATTAATTGTATAATTTTGAAATTATTAATGGTAGCTTTTAGTTTGTAAATATGAGATTAGTTTTTATCTTTGAATTGTAGGATGCAAATTATTTTTTATCCATTTAAATAAAATCTAATTTATAGGAATTAACATTCTTTTATTTTAATTTATTATTTCTTTTTTTTTATAAGTTAATTATTCTATAAACAAGATAAATATAGCCTAAGAAATAAATTAATGCTAGAATGTACGGATGCATAATTATTGTAGGAATTAGTAACTTGTGGAGGGGTTGGCTTCGAGCACGTAATATTTATGAAATTATTAAGCAAAAGTGAGTTATGTGTATACGAGATACATTTAAGAATCACAAGTAAAATTTTTATATTTTCTAAAATAAATGAGAATGTTTACTCTAATGTTTCTTAGAGGTTATAAAAGAACCTTAATTAACCTCACTTTTACCTAAGTTTCCATAAAGAATTTCCCAATATAGTTTTCAAAATTTTAGTATTTTTTTAACCGAATCTTTGCTATTTGATTTAGTCATTAAATTAACTAATCATTAACTTTCAACGTCATTTCTTACATGTAAATCAAGATAAAAAATGACATAATTAAATTTTAATTTTTTTATAAAACACCTTACCTTTAACATATACACGTACTAAAGATGTAAATGAATATATTAACTCAGTTAAATCAAAATTAATATTAAATAAAACATAGTGACAGTTTTATAATATTAAAAGTATTTTTTTTATTTCGGTTAAATCAAAAGTGTCACATATTACATGATTGACATCTTAACTTATATAATATCACCTTTTTAATATAAATTAAATTAAAGAAAATAATGTAAAATGATACATACATATTATATCAATTATTATCAATTATGATCACAACTATAATAAATGTCTTTGTAAAATAATATTATTATGATTACAATTGATATAATAAATGCTTTTATAAGTGTTTTTATAAAATAAATATTTAATTTTATATTATAAGGAAAATCGACTACCTAAATTAATACATAATAGTATAACATGGAGATGTAAGCCGATCAAGAAATGATCGACTAACATAAGGCTGGCTGAACATCAAACGATACAGGCTGTATTTTATACACAAGTTATCAAATTAAATGGATGTAAATACCAAGACACGCGGCAATCACCAATTGGAAAGTCACGTTGGGCCATAGGCCCATTCACTCCACGACCCATCCAAATACTATAAAAGAAAAGGGAGTGATTCTTCCTGCACTTCCATAAGGACTTCCTGCACCTCTATAGTTTTTTAAATTCTCATTTTAGACATAATGAAAAGATCAAAATGCCCTTCGTCTTAAAAGAGAAAGGTAAAGACACTGTTTAGAGGAGGTGCTGCATTTGTCATAGTTGAGACATTGATAAAGGTTTAGGGTTGTGAGAGCAATGTAGAGAAATTACAGAGGTGAAAGAAGATTGTTGTTGGAGTTGCTGAAGAAGGAGGTTGTTGCTGGGAGGAAGAAGGAGGTTGGGAGGAGGAAGGAGGTTGCTGCGTTCGTCCATCGTCGACGGTGCGTTTTATGTTTTTTTCAATTCTCGGGTTCTCCAAACCGCAATGTAAAATTGTTTTGAAACGCGTTGCGGGGTGTACAACTAGTAATTTTTTTTGTTGCACCTTTACTATTGCGGGTTGTACAACCCGCAATGTGTTTTTTAAAAAAATTTAGTTTGCGGGTTGTACAACCCGCAATGTGTTTTTGAAATTTTTTTATTGCGGGTTGTACAACCCGTAATTTGTTTAAATTTTTTTTTAGCTTGCGGGTTGTATAACCCGCTGTGTGTTGTTAAGTTGGTTGTGTAATTCTTTTGAATAAATTATGTAGTCTATAATGGAAGGAGACTTCTGTAGTAAATTTTCTGAAAAAGTAGATAAAGTATCAGAAATGGAACCATCACATGAAAGTATTGTCATGTTTAACGAACATGAGTATGGTTTTCATTTTTCAACAAATTTGGTAAATGAATTTGGTTATAATAAATTTTGTTATTGGATAAAATTGTGATTGTTACTAAATTTGTGTCCCTAAAATTTTTATGAATTTTATATTTAGGTATTTGTTACTAGAGATTATTTACTTGAATGGGTTTGGAAGGTTGTTTTTTCTCTTGGATTTGTGGTTGTAATATTGAGATCTGATAAAGCAACGGGTCAACAAGGAAGGAAGACATTTGTATTATTGGGTTGTGAAAGGAGTGGAAAATATAGAAAATACAGGAATGATTTGGAGGTTACAATTACAGGGACAAGAAAGTGCGATTGTCCTTTTAGATTGCGGGGTAAACCTATTCCAAATGGAGAAGGTTGGGTGTTGAAAGTCATATGTGGCTTACATAATCATGATCTTGCTGAGACATTAGTTGGACACCCTTATGCTGGAAGATTAAAACCTAATGAGCATGTCTTAGTTGTTGACATGATAAAAAGTCTTGTGAAGTCGTCCAACATATTGCTGACTTTGAAAGAGAACAATAAAGACAATGTGACAACAATCAAGCAATTTTATAATGCAAGATACACATACAAGAGGTCAATTAGAGGATCAAGAACTGAATTGTAGCAATTAATGATGTTACTGAAACGTGACCAGTATATTCACTAGAGTGGGTGTTATCAGGATTAAGAAGTTGTGAGTGATATCTTTTGGACACATCCTGATTCAGTTAAGTTGTTGAATGCATTTAGCATTGTCCTATTGATGGATAGTACATACAAAACCAACAAATATAGGCTTCCTTTGCTTGAAATAGTTGGTGTCACATCCACGGGGTTAACTTTTTTAGTTGCTTTTGTGTTATTGTCAACAGAACGTGAAAATAACTTCATATGGACATTGTAGAGACTGAAAGGGTTGTTTTTTAGGGAAGATGTGTACCCTCAAGTGATTGTTAGTGACAAAGACCTTGCTCTGATGAATGCAATAAGTGTTGTTTTTCCTTAAGCAACTAACATACTATGTTGGTTTCACATTAACAAAAAATGTTAAAGTCAAATGTAAAATATTTGTTGATTCTAAGGAGGCATGGGACATTGTTTTAAATGCACGGGGAGGAGTGGTGGATTGTCATAACTGTGATGCATATGATGAAGTTGTGAAGGACTTTGAATCTGTTTGTTCATCTTAGCCTTTGCTTGTTGATTATGTGAACAAGACATGACTCATTCCCCACAAGGAGAAATTTGTTAAAGCTTGGACATATAAGGTCATGCATTTGGGCAACACTACCTCAAATAGGTATATTAGTTAATATTTTTATAATAAGATATGGCTCTCAAGATAAGTATATAAGATATTAATTTTCTTTTATGTTTTTGCAAGGTTGAACAGGCTCATTGAAATCTAAAACGTATATTGCAGAATAACATGGGAGATTTGTGTACTTGTTAGGATGTAATTAACAACGTCCTGATTCTTCAACATCACGAAATTAAAGCTTCATTTGAGATGATTTTACATGTTGTTGGTCATAACTTCAATTTGACATTATACAAACATTTGTTGGGTGTGGTTAGCAAGTATGCTTTGTTATGGATAGCTGAAGAAGTGCAAAGAACTAACCATGTGGGCTTCGATAGTGAGCATTGTGGTTGTGTCCTCAGATCTACCCATGGATTGCAATGTGTTTGTGCAGTAGCTAGATATCAATTTGGTGTGATACCACTTAACGAAGTTCATGTTATGTGGACTCGATACAAAGCATCATATGTTGGGAATTATCCCACAACAGGAAGATGAAAAATAGACGACACATCGTCTAATGTGATCGTCATTTCTCCAATAGACAAATGGAATGAGTTTGTATCTCGGTGCCATATCTCAATAAAGGCTGTAATTAAGCCTTTGTCAACAACTTCATAGGCAATCCTGCAAAGAGGTAGCAATCCATAATTTTCTACAATAGAATAAACTCGTGGGCAAGGAATGCCAAATTTATTAAATGTTCTTCTATGGGAGACCAATCTCAGTTCTCCCCGTTCCTATACAAAACAAATATAACAATACAATTCATATTCCTAATACTCATGTAACTAATTAAATTTAATCTAATCACCAACACAGTACAGGAAATTGTAAATATCTTACCTTACCATTTCATAGTCTAAACGCAATATGATCAAGGTAACTAACCAAAACAGAACGATCAGAAAGGCCACCTGGGAATCCCCCTACCTCAACAGCTTCATCACGTCTGTCTCCTCGCCTTACAGAGGTTGTCGGTCTCTCTCGACCTCCTCTAGTTCTTGCCATACTTCTGAAACAAAGCAAAGAATATTGAAAATGCAAAAAACACTTAATTGCGACCTACATAACCCGCAACGTATTTTCAAAATAAAAATATGTTGCGGGTTGGGTAACCCGCAACGCATTCAAAAGTTCAAATGCATTGCGGGTTACCCAACCCACAACATAATCTTAAATTGAAAATATGTTGCGGGTTGGGTAACCCACAACATATTTTTTCTCTGACGATAAACCAGCATCACTGGCGTCCTCCGTCATCACATCCTAAATCTTTCACTCCAATATGAAATTAAACATACAATAGACCTTACCTTTACTTCAATTGATGATATAATTGACAATTTGATATGTGGGGTGCCTTTGGTGCATTCGTGACTCTGCAGCTCACGGTTTTCTTCACTTCTTCAATATTTGCAAGAGAGAGGAGAAGCTACAATGGTGGAAGTGCAGCAATGGACGTGGAACAACAATCCGAAATGCACGAACGGTCATATGGAGGTGCAGGCTCGCTGGTACTGGAGATCTAAGATTGCAGGTGCAGCTGAGAGTGAAGAAGGAGAAAGGGTAACATTGACTTCTAACAAATTTTAAAAGGGTAATTTCGTAAAAGTGCATTTAGTATGGAGGTGCAGGAAGTCGTCATGGAGGTGCTGGAAGAATCACTCAAGAAAAGGTGGTCCCATGGAATTAGGTATTGTTGCTTTATCCAATTCTACCTTGCTTTAGTCGGACTCATACTGACTTTTAAGCGTTGAAGTGCATGCAGGACCCTTACCCGGGATGATAAAAGACCGAAGACTTAAAAGACTGTTGGAGCAATCAGAATAGTAATCAAGATCACCAAGCAGAGAAACCAGGAAATATTATTGCTTATTGGAGTTTACCGATGTCTTACAAGAACAAACCTCTAATATATTTTCTACATATTTTACATTAATTGCTTAACTTAGTAAAATATGTTCCACTTTTTATATAAATGATATTTACTTATGTCGCAACCGGGATCACGATGGGACACGACGATCCAAAAAAATTATTAATTAATAAAACAATGAAGTCGTCACCATAGTTTTTTATGGAAAACTATGGAAAAACTAAAAAACAAAAATAAGGCTAGTTTACAAAAACCAGATATAGATCCGGGAGTCGGTTACATGTGGGGAAAGTATTAACACCCCCACAACGTCCATCATAAGACGATACCTTTAATTAAATAAATAAACTGAGTGTGATTTTTCAAAATATTTATTTTCTCAAGAAAAAGACAGAGATTAAGATAAACAAACAAAATATTTTTTTTTTGTTTTGGAGGGCCTAACAAGGTTTGACCTTTCTCATACGTATCTCTATCAAGGATAGAGAATTAGGGTTACGTAGTTCTTTCTAGAAAATTGTGTGTTTGTTGATATTTTTTAATTTTTGGAAATTTTATATTTACTTTTTTTTATATTTCTGAAAATTTGGTATATTTTATTTTTTTATATTTTTAGATCATTTAGCATTTTTGAAAGTTAAACTTCATTTGAATATCGTTTGACGCGTACGACCCTTTGATATTCTAAACGAAGTTAAAATTTTTTGACTTAATTCCCGTATGACGCGAGCGGTCAATTAAGAAATTAATCGAAAATTTATTAAAATAAAACACATTTTTTTAAACAATAATAAATATGAAAAATAGACCTTAAAAGAAGAAAAAAAATAACCCAAAATTATACTACCAAAGTTTTTTTATTTTATATTTTCTTGAAAAAAGAAAAAATGTTAAGGGTAGTTTTGGAATCTAAGGAATTTGTGGGTGTAGGTCCTAACTCATGTGGTGCAAGAAGCAACCCGCTAACTAGAACCCAATTAGCGTTAAGGGCATTTTTGGCATGAGATAGTGAGTGCAAGGACACCATGACACCAGCATCACTTGACAAAGGATTAGGAGGTGGCGGTGAGGGGCTGATGGTGGCGTAGCGGCGACGGTAACGTCGACGGGGGCATTTTTTGTGCCGTTTTGATAGTTGTTTAGTGGTTGTTTCGTGGATGTTTTCAATGCAGTTTGGGCTATTTTCAGTGCAATTTCGATGTTGTTTTGTGACTGTTTTTGGTGCAGTTTGAGTGATTTTTTGGTGCATTTTGAGTGCTATTTTTGGGTATTGTTTGGGTGCTATTTTGGCTGCTGTTTTGGATGCAGTTTGGGGCTATTTTGGTGTAGTTTGAGTGTTATTTTTGGTACAGTTTGGGGTAGTTTGGGTGGCTATTTTCGTTGCAATTTGGGTGCTGCTTTTGGTGATTGTGAAGTGACGTGAAAGACAATAAATAAAAAGGGAAAGAATGAAGACGTATATGCATGTTTGCAAAAAGATAAAATAGAGACAAACAAATAAACAAATCATATCATTCGACAAACCCATGCAACATTATGTACCTTCCATCATGAAAATCATACCTCCGAAGCGTTTTGTTCTCCCTTTTTCGTTGCTTCACAAGCTCTTGTTACTTCTTTTTTTCAATCGTTTCCCTCTCCAATAAAGAATGACATGAGAGTATAATCTCTTCTTTTTTTTGGAACCCTTCTCCCCTTTTTTTCTTTTTTTGTGTTTTTCCTCCCTTAGAGAGCCCTCACTTTTTATTTCCCAAAAGGTCCTTGCCTTTTGGTTTCCCAAGAGACCAAATATGCTTTTGGAATGGCCAAGAAATCCTTGCTTTTTTGCTTTCCAAGAACCCCCATGCCTCTTCACTTTCAAAATTTTTTTATTATTATATTTTTTTTAAAAAAATAATTTTTTTAGAACACTTTTGAAATAAAGTTTATCCGGATGAAATTGGGTATTGACAACTATCCTTCTTTACTTAAATTTTATTGGATAATTTGAAAATTAACATTTTCATATTATCAAAGTAAAAGTTAAGTAAAGATAAAAACACTAATTTCGTCCGGATTGGAGGAGAAAAAGAAAATTTCAAGCATCCGAGTCATTCTCTAGAAGAGAGGTCACCATTTGAAAGATTTGGAAAAGGGAGAGTGAGGTCAAGACCTTGAACTGAGCCGAGGGGGCTATGCATCCAATCATGGTTGAGACCTTGACTTTATACAAAGACGAGATGGTCATATGTCATTTTTTGCAGAAAAAGAAATGTGAGATTGCAATCTTAACTGTTTGAGGACGAGAGAGTAACGAATCTTCATTGGAGATATAGATCTTGTATCGAGAGGATCATCACTCCAAACAAAAAGTTGATCATGAACCAACGGGTCACACCTAACAACATGAGACCGAGATCTTGTATCGAGAGGATCACCGTATCTTCACTTGAGACCTTGTACCGAGAGGGTCTTCTGAAAACATTTGAGTTCGAGATCTGGTATTGAGAGGATCACGAATCTTCACTGGAGATATAGATCTTGTATCGAGAGGATCATCACTCCAAACAAAAGGTTGACCATGAACCAGCGGGTCGCACCTAACAACATGAGATCGAAATCTTGTATCGAGAGGATCACCATATCTTCACTTAAGACCTTGTATCGAGCGGGTCTTGAATTATCTGAAACTGCTGAGACCTTGTCCTTTTCGGAGACAGGAGGGTCGTGAATTATCTGAAACTGCTGAGACCTTGTCCTTTTTGGAGACGAGAGGGTCTCGTAAAAAGGGTGAGATCGCAACCTTGACCTTTTGAGGACGAGAGGGTTATGAAACAAACATGATTGAGACTTTATCCTTTTCAGAGATGAGAAGATCATTGCTCAAAATTAATTTTTGGATAAATTGAGTTTGATTATGGGAATTCTTATCTGTTAATATACATGAATGCATGTATGAAATTTGATCTTTTTTCTGGATGAAAATGCATGTTGAATGCATGGCAATTGGTTTTGTTCTTTGGAAAAATGCATATATAAATACATGATATTTTGAGTAAATGCATATATTGATGCATAATTGAATGAATGCATGAAATTTTGAGGAATTTTTCCTCTGAATGTATGCATGTGTGAATGCATGAAACTCTGAGTAGATTGTTCGAATGTATGCATGTGTGGATGTAATGTAAATCTGAAAAATGCATGTATGGATACATGAATGTATGCAATATTTTTTTCATTTTTGTTTGAATTGAAATGCATGTATGCACGAATAAATGCATGTTATTCTATTTTGTGTGTTGTTTTGGGTGCAGTTTGGGGCTGTTTAGGTGCTGTTTGAGTGCTGTTTTTGGTGTAGTTTGGGTGCTGTTTTTGGTGTAGTTTGGGGTTGTTTGGGTGGCTATTTTCGATGAAGTTTGGGTGTTGTTTTTGGTAGTTGTGAAGTGATGTGAGAGAGAGTTAATAAAAAGGGAAAGAATGAAGACGTATATGCATGTTTGCAAAAAGATAAAATTGAGACAACTAAATAAACAAATCATATCATTCGACAAACTTATGCAACATTATGTCCCTTCCATCATGAAAATCATACCTCCGAACGTTTTGTTCTCCCCTTTTCGTTGTTTCACAAGCTCTTGACTTCCTTTCTTCAACCATTTCCCTCTCCAGTGAAGAATGACATGAGAGTATAATCTTTTTTCTTTTTTTTAACCCTTCTCTTCTCCCTTTTTTTTCTTCTTTTTTGTGTTCTCCCTCCCTTAAAAGAGAGCCCTCTCTTTTTATTTCACAAAAGGCCCCTGCCTTTTGGTTTTCCAAGAGACTAAATATGCTTTTGGAGTGACGAAAAAATCCTTGCTTTTTTACTTCTCAAGAAACTCCATGTCTCTTCACTTTCCAAGAAATCCCATGCTTCTTCACTTCCAAAATCTTTTTATCATTATATTTTTTTATTATTTTTTAAAGAAAATTTATTTCTTTTAGAATATCTCGGACGAAATTAGGTATTGACAACTTATAATGATTTATATAAAATATATATTTTAACTTGTGTTTTAAAACATTTAATAAAATTACTTTTTTATTAAGAAATCGATTAAAAATAGTCAAAGGTAGATAAGATTTAAAATTAAATTAAACCTAAAAGATTTGTAGGTGTCTTTTGTTGTCTAAGATATTATGGTACGAAGGGTCTGAAAAAGTTACATTTCCATAAAAATAAAAGAAGTTATCTTTTATATTTCAAAGAGGTCACGCATGTAAATATCATTCTGATTTAGTATTACAATAAAACAAACGTTTCATAAATATTTTGTATTTTGTAATAAAAATGTAATATTTTGTTGGTTATTTTAAGAACTCCATGCCACACTACTACACTCGAAGTTTCTTTTAAAACCTTGTATCGATCTAAACCTTTTACTTTGTCATTGGTGAGTTTGCAAAAACCCTTTGGTCACACAACGCATACTGGTTAAGCTTCTCTGCAATGGCCGATTCAGGCGTCACTTCTAACAGGAGGGATCCTATTAAGTCCTCAGGTGCGTTTCTATTCATCCCTAGGTTTTCATTTCTCAGCAATTCAAATGCTAAGGTTTGTGAAACTCCATTTTTGAATTCTGACAGAAAAACTAATCGAGCGATTCAATCGCGTGTTTTTTGTTTCAGTTGGGAATGCCGCGGCTAGTAGGAGAAGACATCAGGCAGTCGCAGTTGGGAAAGAAAGAAGGGAATCGCTGATGCGAGCGAAAAGACTCTGCAGAGTGGGCATTGGTGGCGGCGATGACGAAGTTGCCATTGACAGCGACATGTTAATTGATGAAGAGCAATCTATTTTGGAGTCTCAGACTTCGATGGCCGTGGAAAATTTGAAATCTGCCCTTGCTTTTCAGTAAGCTCTTCTGAATGTGTTGGGTCTTCAATGTTTATCTTGCTGGTAGTGTTGGTTGTTTTGGAATTCTGCTTTGTTTGGACTTTGCAGAAAACTTCTACATGAACTTTTAGAGAAGAAAAGATTAAATAAATTTCTCTTGTAAGCTAATTATGTTTAGCTTATGTATGAACTAGTTTCTCCCGAAGTTGTTTTTAGCTTAGCTTAGGCATAAGCTAGTTTTAGCTGGTGGTGGAAGTTTATTTCATTTTTTGTTTGTTATTTTCTTCTTCTACAGTGTTTGTGAAGAAGTTAATCCAAACAGAGTAAAGTTTAAGGTAGATATAGATTAGGTGGTTGTGGGAAGACCATGAAAAGGGTTTAGTAAATTATTTGTAGTTTATGATGAACTCAGAGGACTATTGTGAGAAAATGAGGGCAGAGTAGTTACAATTTTTGTGAAAATTGTTTTAATTGAAATTGTGTAGTTGAAACACATAATTAGCCAATGGTTTTGTTCGTCTGAGGATGTAAAACCCACCAATTGTTACTAGTCTTCTGAATGAGGTGGGAGGATCTTCGAATGAAGGAAGCTTATACACCACAAGTTTGGTGTTTTGTTGTTTTATTTCTTAATCATTTTAGTCCTATATGTCTTTTATTAAATCTTTGTTATTGTATTGACTTTGTTTTTAAACAAACGGAGAAGGCTTCAATTATGTCAATGTAGTTCTTATATTCATTAACTTTAGCTTAAGCATTGCCCTATACGTGTTCAATCGACAGGGGAAAGGGTGCAGTGAAGAAAAGAGTAGGGGCCATTCAAGAATTAAGGCGTTTGCTGTCAAGATCTGAACTTCCTCCTGTTGAATCTGCCCTTAAAGCTGGAGCTGTACCATTGCTTGTGGAGTGTCTTTCGTTTGGTTCTCCAGATGAACAGGTCTGAAGTTTCGTCTTCCTCTAAATAGTGTTCAATGACTTGTATGAATTTTTGTACTCACAAAAGGCTTAAATATGCATGCTATGCATGTTTTATGGGATCAGTAGTGGGAAGAAATTTTCTTTGAGCTTACATTTTGGGATTAATGCCTTCTGCAGTTGCTTGAGGCAGCTTGGTGTCTCACAAATATTGCTGCAGGGAATCCAGAAGAAACAAAGGCATTGTTGCCTGCATTGCCCTTGCTTATTGCTCATCTTGGGGGTGAGTGATCATTTTGAGATTCCTTTTGCATGTAAAGAAATGAATTATTATTTTTATTTATATTTGTATTTGATAAAGATTAATAGAAATTCCTATAGCTTGAATTCTCAGAGAATTGTAAGATATTTTTTTTATCTAAAAGAAGAAATGGGATGGAAACATAATCATTTTTCATAAATGTCCACTTTTCTACTCTGTTCAGTATTATTATAACAAAGTTTTTCTTGAAGGTTGAGACTATTTAATAATTTTAGTATTTACAGTTACCTTTTAAATTCATGAATGATCCTTCTCTGCAGAAAAGAGTTACCCACCTGTTGCTGAACAGTGTGCTTGGGCTCTCGGAAATGTGGCTGGTGAAGGTGAAGACTTGAGGAATGTTCTACTAGTTCAAGGGGCTTTACTACCTCTTGCAAGAATGATGCTACCAGATAGAGGTTCAACTGTTAGAACAGCTGCCTGGGCTTTGTCTAACCTAATAAAGGTTTCAGATACCTCAATTGAATAAGTTGTTCATTGCATATTGTTGGTTTCAGTGATTGACCTTTTTGTTACAGCTCTTTAATAATTGCTGTTGTTGGTTTCAGTGATTGACCTTTTTGTTACAGCTCTTTAATAATTGCTGTTCTAGTACATTATGGGGTCATTTTTCTGAGATGTGTTATGTTGTGATTAAATTTGTGATTGCTTTTGCATTATGATTTGTGTAAGATGTAACATTCCATATGCATTTTTATTTGTGAACATGTTTGCCATGACATGATTTCCTTTCTTGAAACTTAACATGACTTTAGTGTGTTTGCATGTAGGGCCCGGATCCTAAAGCTGCTACAGAACTCGTTCGTGTTGATGGAGTTTTGGAGGCAATTATTCGACACTTGAGGAAAGCGTGAGTACTACTCTGGTACTACTTGTTGTATTATCTTGGTCATTTCTTAGTCTGTAGCAGTGTTATCTTTGGCCTGGTTTTTGGAAACAATATGAATTGAATCAATATCAGTGAAAACCTTCCCAAATATTTCGCCATTTCTTTCCCCAATAAACTATTTCTTATTGATGTTAGCAAAATTATCTCTATAATTTCCAGACTTGTTTGGATGAAGTCCTTGAAACTGAAATTTGTATGCCTATAGCTTGTATGCACATAAAGTTCACTTTCCTATAGGTTTATTATGAGCTTAAAAACAGAAGCGATGATAGTCCAAATCCTCCTTTTAGTATTATGACCTTGTGGAAAACTTATTGCCTCAACTCAAGTGTTGCAGTAGAACAAGTTCTTCTACGCATTGAATTATACCCCCTGAAAGGCTGTCCTGATTATTGTCTTATTAATAGTTTTTTCACCTCAGGGATGATGAATTAGCTACTGAAGTAGCTTGGGTGGTTGTGTATCTGTCCGCCCTTTCAAATATAGCTACCAGCATGCTGGTGAAGAGTGATGTACTTGAATTACTTGTAAATAAATTATCAACATCAAACAGTTTGCAATTAATGATTCCGGTAATGATCTCTACTGCATTATGTTTTTTGGTTCAGTTGTTGCAAAAGTGTCTCTTGACATCTATAACTTTTTATTGTGAGTAGCATATATCAATACACACAAATCACAATGCTTATTTTATTCTCATTGATGTGTTGTTTCTAATAATAAAAGGAAATCCCTCTAGATTTTGCGTAGTTTAGGTAATCTCATTGCTGGCGATTCCAGTGCAATTAATGCGGTTCTCATTCCTGGACGTGAAATTGCAGGCTAGTAAAATTTTCCTTTCTTTTTGCTAAGATGAACGTATTCATTTTGATCAATTTCTTATATATGTATTTTAATGGAATTTTCAGGTAATGCCATAGAAGTTCTTGTAAAATGTCTGAATTGTGAAAACAGGGTCTTAAAGAAGGTATAAAATTTATTTTTTGTTTTATGACTCTATCTTTGGATCAATTAAGACAAGCTTTGTAATATGTGCAGGAAGCAGCCTGGGTGCTGTCTAATATAGCTGCTGGTTCTGTTGAGCACAAACAGTTGATATATTCTAGTGAAGCAGTGCCTTTGCTGTTGCAACTTCTTTCTGCCGCTCCATTTGATATAAGAAAGGAAGTGGCTTATGTATTAGGCAACCTTTCTGTTGCTCCAACTAGAGGTGATGGCAAGCCAACTTTGATCGTGGAGCACATGGTTTCACTTGTAGAAAAAGGATGCTTGCCTGGTTTTATTGATTTGATTAGATCTGCTGATATTGAAGCTGCAAGGCTAGGACTTCAGTTCACAGAGCTGGTAAGAGATTTCAATGATTACTTTCTATATATTTTGACTAGAACACGTCTATTCACATGGTTTGATCAGTAAATCAGTCCTATTAGTTTGTGTAATCATGACAAAATTGCACCTCACAACCAAGAGGGTACACCAAGTTCTGAGATTTAAACCCCTGGTTGATTACGATTTCTTGTGTTCGTAGGTCCTGAGGGGGATGCCAAATGGTGAGGGCCCAAAGCTTGTAGAGCAAGAAGATGGGATTGAAGCCATGGAAAGATTTCAGTTTCATGAAAATGAAGATCTGAGAACTATGGCAAATACTCTAGTTGACAAATATTTTGGAGAAGACTACGGGCTTGATGTCTAGTAGGGATCAGATTAGCGAGATTCAGTGTCATTTCAACCCATACTATGCATGTCAAATATTGAGCGATACAAAGTCCCTGTCATTGCTGATCAACGATTCTTTATGAAGGCCAATAGAATCTGTTTTGTTATAGTTGTGTTTGATAAAATTATACAGGGTTTGAGATTGTACACTTTCTGTGGCCCTTGCATGAGGGTACATACGAGATAGACTGAAATGTAAATTTTTTGTTTGTAGTTCTGTTGCATTTTCTCTTTGCTTTAGAGTTTAGTACCTAGCCCTAAACCTATACCAGTTACCACCAAGTTCATTATACTCCCAGAATTTGATTCCTGAATTTTTGTATGGCTTTATTGTCTAAACATTTGAGCGTGACACAATAATTGCACATGGGTTTAAATTATCCCCTGGCCCCTCAAGTAAACAATTTTCAAATTGTAAAACACCATAGGGTAAAAAGTTGTTTTATATCATTCTACAATTTTTATTCACAAACCTGTACAATCTTTTCACTTCCATCAGATTACTCCATCAATTCAAACAAAGCAATTCTTATAAGGTTGGAGAATTTTGTTTCAGTACATATTGCTTTACTATTGAATTATTATTTAGTTTTGGTGATAAGCATGTTTGGTACCTAACAGAACACCAACACCTTAATTTTCACTGCTTTTCATGAATATGAGAAACATGCAGTGTCAACCTTATACATAGTTGATAAGTACGTTCATAAAACTGAATCACTAGTTTAATAAATACAAATATTTTTATTTTATATTTTTCAAATTAAAATGTGATATATGATTAAAGAGTATTATTATGTGACTATTAGTTTCATTGATTTATTATATTTATAAGAATAGATACATATTACATGAATTTTCAGTTTATTCTGACATGGAGTATTAATATGTAGTAAGTCTATGATGATAAATATATACCAAGAAATACAAATAAAAACTTAATTTATAAAAAAAACAAAACTAAAGAATTTGCATCTTAATAAAGAACTAAAATATACGCAATCCTAAATAAAAAATGTCATTGTTCTTGAAAATATAATTGAATAATAGACCATAACACAAGAATAATCGAATGCAAATTTATCAAAAGCATATAAAATTACATCTATATTTTAAAACATTTAAATATAATGAGATCTTATTTCATTTTTTTCCCTCAATCTCATAAAATCTCATGTTCAGTTAACAGTAATGGATTTTCAAAGGATTTAGCAGGCATAAGCCACAAAATTGGCTCACCTCTCTCTTCTAGCTGGATGCTGAAACGCTGCTGGAATGGAATTCCTTACGTGCTTCATTGCAATGCTGTTGCTTTCACATTTAGCTTATGTACAGGTTACTTGGTTTACTTGATAACTAGTGAAAACTGTGTGTTAAGTTAAGTGAAAACTGTGTGTAAATCTACCCTTAACCTGAATTAAAGTGCTTTTTTAATTAGTTAATATCTTTATTCCCATACTTTCACTTAACACGAGAGAATCCAAATCTCTCCTATGTTGGAGACTATTGTTGGTTTATCCAAAAGGTCCAAAACCAACCACTTTCATATCATAATCTGATGTCTCTTTCAGCAAAATCATAATTACTTGGCAAGATCCTCCTAGGTTCATTGTTAAAGTATTTTCAAAATATTAAAAAATTCTCTAGGTGGACTAATGGTCAACCCCAAATCACTGTTAAATGGCAAATAGCATATTCTTGACACATAGATGTGTGCCATGCTAACTACTATTTGGTGTAGATAGCAACTCTTGTCATCACAAGGGTATTTTTATTTTTCTTTTTTCCTTATACTTCAAGTGACATCCAAGTGAAGCAATACCTTACCAGTGAAATACCTACACAAATGATTTAGTTTGGCAGTACCAATCATTACAGTTTAAACGTTTTACACAACAAATGTGTGGAGTCCTTAAAGTTTCAACTTTATATTCTGCTTCTATGCATTAAATACTCCAATTCTGTGGCAGCTAATGATTTCATTCCATGTGCTTCAGGTGGTAAGTAAGTAGTATTGGTGAGTTTTAGAAGGCTTGCAGAAGATGGTATCACTAGAAAGATCAAGAAAGAAAGTTATGCTACCGAAGAAATTCATGGTGCATTTTTCTCTGTGTTTTGTGATGGGGTTCTTCACAGGCTTTGCTCCTACAGGTAAATCTATATTTCACAGCCATGTTGATTCTTCAAATAGGTCAGAATTTGCACCACAACAACCTAGTGAAGTGTCACAGAAGACAACAGATGTCAATAGAAGTTGGAGAGCTCCAACACCAAGTTCTTTAGTCCAAAAGCATGAAAAACCATGGCCCCAGTTGAAGCCTAGAACACTTATAATCATTGTAACTCCAACAAGCACTAAACTTCCCATCCAAGCAGTGGTTTTTTTGACAAGGTTGGCAAACACTATAAAGCTGGTTCCTCAACCATTGTTGTGGATTGTTGTGGAAAGCCAAACAGAATCTTCAGAACTTTCGAAGACGCTTAGGAACACTGGAATCATGTATAGGCATTTGGTTTCCAAGGAAAACTTCACGGACTTGGAAGCTGATCTGAACCACCAGAGAAATCTTGCACTCAAGCTCATTGTGCATCACAGGCTAAGTGGGATAGTACACTTTGCTGAGCTTTCCAACGTTTATGATCTCGAATTTTTCCAACAACTAAGACATATTCAGTATGACTCTTTTCCTTCTACATTATGCACAAGTTCTAGTTCTCTTTAACTATCATTATAATGATAAAGATCATGATTATTACAAACACTGATGAATTGGTATATTCTGAGGACCATTTTAAGAAAAGGGAAAAATATTGCTATTGTAATGTGTGAAATGGGGAAGCTCAAAAAAGGCAGTGACAAAAGATAGCTGTCCTAACAAATATGCACTGTGTTTCACTCTTGCAATGTGATTTAATAGTCAGAACTAACATAAGAAACATGGATTTGGCAACAGGGTTTTTGGAACATGGCCAACAGCATTGTTAGCAGCAAACAGAAACAAAGTGGTAATAGAAGGAGCAGTGTGTGATTCTTCACAAGTCATAGGGTGGCATTTAAGGAATATGAACAATGAAACTGACACAATTAGTCCTCCAATTCATATTTCAAGTTTTGCATTCAATAGTTCCATCCTTTGGGACCCTGAGAGATGGGGTCGCACTTCCTCTCTTCAAGACACCTCTCAGGTACATATTATGTGATTCATATCCTATATCCAAAGTGTTAATATCTAAATTATCATTGAGTCATTACTTACGTTTACTTAACATTTGGCCAACCCACAACTACTTTAAAAGGTACAATGAAAAGTGGACAAAAGAAAATAGTAGCATATTAGGAAGTATAATGACATTTTGATTGATCATTTCAACTAATCACAATTCTAATCATCACAGTGTTCTCTACTCTAATTCTTTGTTTACACCGACATAAACATAAATTCATAACATTACCATTCATATGTATAACATTCATTTTTGCCTTAGAATTCAATAAAATTCGTGAAGCAAGTAGTTGTAGAGGATGAAGCCAAGTTGAAGGGAATTCCACCAGAGAACTGCTCCAGAATCTTGCTTTGGCGTTTCGATTTTCATGCCCTTGCCACTTCAAATCACAAATCTCTCAGTACTTCTTAGAAAATAAATGGGAAAGAATGAAAATAACAAATAGTACAAAGAGAAAAAAAAGAAAGAAAGAAAGAAGAAACATGCAACTTCATATTGCAGGAATTTATTCATTATTTGTTACTTTTACTTGTACAAATTTATCCTGTATGTCTGTAATTATTATAATGACAGCTTCTTTTTAGTTTTTTTACAAATATTATGTTAAGACTTGTGTTAGAATTGGAAGTATGAGGTTGAATGTCACATTAAATAGAGATCAAGATTAGTATAAGAAGAAACTTAATTGAATATAAGTCGATCAAAGATAAAATCTTTCTTCCAATCTTGAATCCAGTAGATAAGAAACTTAAACTTAGAATAAAAACTGAATAAAAATAGGATATTTGTATTATTCAATTACAATTCAATATCTCTTATCTTGCATAAGCTTAACCATAATCTCAAATACTTACTACTTGATTTTAAAAATAATCACACAAAAAATTGTGCGAGATAATATTTGAAAAAAAAATCTATTGGATTTGATTAAGATAAGGTGTTACTCATATTTATGCTCTCATTTGAGAATTGTTGGATTTGATTAAGATATGGTCTTACTCATATTTATCTTCTTATTTGAGTAGTTTAAATATTATAATAGGTGCAATAGTCTTATTAATTAAGGACAAAATTCTAATTGTTATGGATATATATGGGCTTTTCCATATCTGTAAACACTTCATAATTTCAGTTGTTGACCTAACAAAAAGAAACAATATTTTTTTATGTTGTTTCCCCCTGATTTGGCAGCCATTCATCAAAAGCTTAGGTTTTTGTTGGCTTGCTAACAACCAAGAATTGTCCTAAGTAAAACTAACAAATAAAATAGGGAACCATATATTCCCCACCTTTAAATTTGTTTATAGATAGTTGTCTTTTTCCTCTTTCCAACACACCTCTTCATGGTATATGACTTGTCTTTTATTATTTAAATTGTCATATAATTGTTTCTCTTTCTTTTGGCATAATTCAGATATACTATTCTAATTATTCTCTAATTAAAATTTACATTTCGTCTTAATAATTATGTTTAATTTTAATTATAAAAAATAAACAGTAGTGACCATGTTAAAATGTTTTTCAATAGAATAATCTATTTTTTTTATTAAATTTTGATAGTCAAAAAAGGTCATTTCAACTAAAAATAAATAAATTTTTTACGGAGTTCTTTTTATTTATACAAACAATATATAAAAATTCAATTTAAATGTATTAAAGTAATTTAAATATAAAAAAACAAATTTATAATATAATTAAACTTTGATGAACATATTTTCATGAATACTTTATAGAACTTGCTTGATCTTTAAAATAAATACTAATGTAATACTCATATATTTTCTTAATGAAAATTTTTATATATAACTTTACCACTAAAAGGATTTTATACAAAAGAAATAATTTAAGAATACAAATTATGAATTAAAACCCCAAAGTATTTCTCAGCAAATTTCAACAAAGAACTTTAATATAATCTAAACAAAAACATAAAAATAAAATAAAATAAGAAATTGTAAAATAAAGACAACTACTTAAAAATTTAAAATAACTTTGCGATAAAAATTATCAGGAAAAAAATGACATAAATATAAACTTATACAAAGAATTTAATAAACTAGTAAAGAAGAACGTCAATGCTATTACTCTTTTTGTCATCATTATGATCGATTTTTATAGAGCTTTATATGTAGTATTTTTCTATCATCCTGAATTACAAATAAAATCATATATATATATGTAGATTGAACCAGTTACTTCAAATAAAAACATAATGTTCATATTATGCTTGATGAAAACTTTACTATCTGTAACAAATACAGAGTCAACAATATCTGTGATATTGTACTTCAACTTTTAATAAACATGTTATGCATATACTTCTTGTACACACCCACACCCAAATTCATTCACACTCTTGTCTTATTCCATTGGAGTTTATGACACATTTGCCTTGTGGGTTTCTCCAAATGTTCATTTTGTTTTTTCAACATGTTTGTCATAGCCCAATAATAGTTGCAACGTTCGTCAAACACAATCCTATTCAATTGTTCGTCAAACACTTTGCTCAAAAGACTTTTTGGGATATTTTCTTTCTCATTTTTAAACAAAGTGGTCTCATTTTGAATCACTTTTTTTTATCTTATAATTGTAAAAACATTCATACATAATTATTTTATTTATTTTTTAAGTATTAAACATGAAAAATATAAAATGTAAATGAATGGATAATAAAATTAGTTCACGAGGTCACTCATATATTATAGTATCTGGAAGATAAAAGTTACAGAAGTGTTTACTATTTATTGATTTGTTAAAAAGTGTGATGTTGGTTAAAATTGAATGATATGGTAGAATTTGTCTTCAATTAAATAACAATTTTGGAATGCATAATTTTGATCTTTATAAAATGTTAATAGCAAATTTGTCCTCTATTTTTTAAAAAATTAAGAAATTTTTGGCCCACCATTATCATTCAATTGCTAACTTGAAATGTTAAAATATCGTTTAGAATAAATGTACTAACGTTAATTTCTAAGCCTACCAACTTTTATTAAAGAATCAATCTTGTTTATTGAATTCTTTATTGGGTAAAATCTTTGATTTCTTGATATATGAGTTTGATGATGAATAATAATGATAGATGAGTTAATGCTAAAGAGGAATTAGTATAACACTTAATGAAGGTATACCAGCAAACAACATCTTGATGTAAGTAGGTAAATAAGAAAATATCCAGTGCATTTAAGTTAATTTTTTATTGTGGAAACATTATTTTTGTATGATCATTGATAACGTGTTGGAGTTTATCTTTAAGTATTAATTGATTTATTAATAATAGCTAATTTAAAAGATATATGAGTCATATTCTAAATATACTCAGAAAATATTATTTTGTTTTCAAATTGTAAAAATATCATATTAAGAATTGAGTCAAATAGAGAACAGAGAAATCAAAAAAGGCATTTGTTAAAAATAAAACACCATAATCAAACAACAATTAAACCTTATCTAATGCAACATTTGCATATTCTAATTTGGGTATATTATATTTAGGTTAGTGATCATAATATTATCTTTCATTTTTTAGTTATTATTTGACATTAAGGATATTTTTACCCTTCGTTGGATATTTTTACCCTTGGTTGGAAACTTCATGTTCATATATAATACGAAGACAATGATTTTTAAGTTGATTCAAAGTTCGACGTATGATGAACATGTTGTTTGTATGTAAGTATAATTAGATGACTTTTCAAGTTTTTCTACAATGATAGTGAGAATATCTACATGTTTTCTATTATAATCTCTTTTGGTGAACCTTAATAAGGGTTTTGAGTATTGTTTGAAGAGCTTAAAAGGGAGGTTGGACTTGAGAAACATCAATCGATAAAGCATGTATGGTGAACTACCTTGATTTAAGAACATTTTTCATATTCTTCAATATCTTACAACAACATTTTGATCTCAACTCACGGAGTTTTAAGCTCAGTTAATGTTGTTTTGTGAGCATTTTCATGCCTTTTATTTTCTTTAATTGTCTCGTCTTTTAGACACTCATTGTTTTAAATCATAATATTGTGCGTGCCTATGTGTATTTATCCATAATATATTTTATTTAGAATATGTCCAGACTTCAAGTCCATTTAGATATATTATTATGATCAATCACTATATTTGAGATGTTGTCTGTTTTGAATCTTCAACTTTTACAAGGGTTTGATTTTAGAATCACTTTTCCTTCTTACATTCGATGTCCATGTTCCGAACTTAAAGTCTATTTAAATAATATCGTTATGTTAATCACCATATCTTAAATATTATTCGTTTTGAAACTCGAAGATCCGTTCCAATTTTATCTTTAAAAGACGTATTAAAGGATTAAGGAAAAAATATATTTAAATTTTTATTGTCTTCAATTCTTAAATAATTTCAGACTATTAAATATAAGTTTTAATTATATTTTAAATATATCAAATATAAATATAAAAGAATTTTATTATCACTTACAAATATGTAATATTCCGTGCAAACAATTAGATCACATATTATTAATGCAACAAATTTATTTTAAAAAATCAAAAGATTAATTCTATAATTGAATTTTTATAATAACTAAAACGCCACATCTGTAAAACTAAAGTGAAAAAAAAAAAAAACTATTGTTAAACCGGATGACAAGTGTCAAATGGAAGGCAATAATGTTGGATTGATAATGGCTTCAAACATAAGCCGACGGTTTTCATAAATAATTACAAGATATTTTGGTCCTTTCCTCTCTACTTGTACATGGTATTTGGTAATTTGGCTTCACTGAACTAACATTATCCACAAAATAAACTATTGAAGAATATAATATTATGATCACCGACAAAATTGATGAGTCATTTTCTTCCAACAAGTTGAACATCACCTAAATTATTTTCTTCCAAACAAGAAAACGATACATGGATACCATTATGCTAATTCATACTTTAAATTGTTTCTGATATATTAAGGTGTTAACGTGTGAAAGTGTTATTATCTGATTCCAAAATCTGTGACAGGGACATGGTTAACTAATTGTTTCTCATGTGATCTTAACAGTTACACGTTTTCATAATAGTGTGTTTGTAACTTACCACTAATGGGAACTTTTTATATATTGATATTGCTTATAAGAAAAAGCAAAGTTCCTCAAAATTACTTTGTTACGTGAGCAAGAGAAAAGCATGAAAAATGCAAAAGTATACTGATACGTATGAAATGATTTTGAAGCACAAAAGGAAAGAAAGAAAGGAAGAAAAGAATCTAGCTTTTGTCTAATACATAATATTATTTTCGAAAAAACAAAATAAATATCAAGGTAAAGTTCTAACAGGTTACATCACAGTCAAGAGTAGCATATGACCGTATTTATTATTCACAAAATCTTTATCTTTGTCTTCTACCAATGCAAAATAATTTCTTTAAATTTTCCTTTTATCACATATATACAGTAATATAAAAACTAATTTCAAAGTCCTACAAACATAATACACCCAAACTGATTAATTTTCAATAAAGTAATTGTTTACGTTATTATTCCATTAAAAATAGTTTTAATACTCATAAAAATATTACTGCTCTTTTCAAAATGATATTCAAAACAATATTTACTATTCATGGTTAATTGTGTTTAATTCATATATGTATTAATATATAGAAATTAATTTCTTTCTTATATATAAATCACATGTATTTTTCACACAACAATTTTGTTTCCGGAGGGGAGATTACTTGCTGCAGTGATACTTTTTCCATAAATATTTATAGTCAAATCAGGAGAGGATATTTCATCAACACTTAAAAAAAATAGTTTATACATAAAATAAAATAAAAAAGTAACTTTTCATAATAATTTATCTAAACATTTAAATTTTTATAAATGCTCATGAAACCAAATATAAATACACTAGAAGTATTAAATTATATAAGAATAAAGTCATCCCAATTGAGGATTTGTTGTTATATTAATAGTTCATTATTGTATGAATAACTAATGAAATTAATAACTTACAGTGTGAGGAAAGTGTTGAAGACAAAAAAAAAACAGCAAGGAGAGAGAGATGAAAATCTAAAGATGAATGGCACTGGCAGTGGTAATAGGTAACTAACCAGTGTTATAAGTGGGACCAACATCAACATCAATGGAAAGGGTCATCATTCATCATGGGACACATGGTTAAGAGGGTAACTAAACCAACAAAAACAACCACCTTGGACACAAGGTTCTTCCTGAACCATGATATAACTGAGTGGGTCCCACTACCCCTAACACAAGTAGTGGGGTCACGGTATTTGCTGAACCAGCTGTTCTCTCTCTCTCTCATGTTCTCTTATCATTGAGACCCTTTGTCCCTTCCCAAGATCTGATTGCATTTCCCTCCTTTACAGGGGAGATAATGGAAGCGTAATCTCCAAGTTCTTTCATCTTTTTGTTCCTTTTTGTTCAGAGACACATAGGCCCAGAAGAACTTGCAAGCTATTTCATTCAGATCTGTCGCTTTGGTTTCACTTCAGGTACCATCATTATCCATCTAAATTTGGACCCCCTTTTTTCAATTTTTTTCAAAAATTGCTATTTTTGCACTTTCCCATTTCCTCTAGGTGTTGTTGGAGCCGTTTAGTGTTTAAAGTTCTTCAATTTCTTTCCTTGTTTTGGTTGGGTGAAAATTTCGGTAGTTGCAGCACAAGGGTGTTGCATAATTTGACTGGAAATGCTTATTTGATTAGACAAATCTGCGTTGTATGTGTTACTTTGCAGTTTAAATGCAAAAAGGAAGATAATTCAGTTCTTCATACTGCTGGATTCGATATGATTCGGCGAATGAGCATTTCAAATTGTTCTTCGTATTTTCATATGCTATTTGGATTCCTTTAGGGATTAGGATTTTGAATTGCTCGACAGTTCAGTTCAGTTAACTTTCCCCCATCCCTTGATGCTGAATTTCTCTACCAGAAGCCAGAAGCTGGTTCCTGGTTTCCTTTTCATAACTTTTTTTTCTTGTTTTCAAGAGCTAAAAGGCTTACATAGTTAATTTTTCAGCATAAAATTTCATAACTAAAGTAACATTCAATAATGTAAGTTGGTGCTATTGGATTTCCTATTCAAAAGAAAGCTGAATCCTTGAATTGATATCGTGAAAATTACATGTTTCCTGTGTTAAGGGTCTAAGTGAGGAATGCAAAGAAAATGGGGAGGAAGGGAAGTTGGTTTTCTACTGTGAAGAAAGCTCTAAGCCCTGAATCAAAGGAGAGGAGCGATCAGGTTCAGATGAAATTTATTGTTAACATTTCTCAGGTATTCAACATGTTCCTTATAGTTTTAGCAACTGCTTTTGCAGAAAACAAGTAGACCAAAGAAGAAATGGTTTGGAAAGCAAAAATTGCAGACTTCAGCATCACAATCCGAAACTGATAAAGCACCTCCTCTTCCTCCACCCGAGGTTACTTTACCTCACGCTGAGATTGAAACCGGTCATGATCACACCAAAGTTGAAACTGCAGTGGTTGCTGAGGAACCAGTTCCTGCTGTTCAGACAGCACCTGTGGAGGTTCAAGCCACTACAATTGTTCAGTTACACGGTAAACCAACAGAAGAAGTGGCAGCAATAAGGATTCAGAAAGCTTTTCGGGGATACTTGGTATATTTTGCAATTTTTCATTTAAACCAATGTAACTTATTCCATTCAGCTTCCCTCTTTCCCTTATCTGTTGAATGCTTTTACTTAGTGACAAAACCTCAGTTACAATAATGATATAACACTTTCTTGTATAGTGTATACTAACAGTTGGTCAATGCAATCTCTTAAAATGCGAATCAATGCTAAAAAGTATATATCTATTGATTGTCCAATGTAATTGTGCTAAGTTTATAGGCCATATGTGGTAATAATCAATAATTGCTGCAAAAGAAAGCTTTTTTATTCATGATAAACTACCTGCAAGCTGAGTTTTCTTTTATAAAATCATTTAGGCTAGAAGGGCATTGCGGGCTTTAAGGGGACTGGTGAGGTTGAGATCCCTCATGGAAGGGCCAGTGGTGAAACGTCAAGCCATTAGTACCCTCCGTTCTGTGCAGACTTTTGCACATTTGCAAAATCAGATTCGTTCTAGGAGGCTCAAGATGTTGGAGGAGAATCAAGCTCTACAGAAACAGCTCTTACAGAAACATGCAAAAGAGCTAGAGAGCACGAGGGTCTGTGTTTCATTTCCCTTGACTTTTCTATTTTTCATCCTATTGACATGAAGATAACATTTTCTTAACTATTAGATGGATTTTGAATGCTTTTAACTTATTTCAAATTCCAATAATAGCTTGGGGAGGAATGGGATGACAGCGTACAATCAAAAGAACAGGTTGAAGCCAAGTTACTCAGCAAGTATGAAGCTGCTATGAGAAGAGAAAGAGCAATGGCTTATTCATTCTCTCATCAGGTTTTCTGTTTCTCTTGTGAATTTACCTTTGTTTAGGATAGTGAAACAGAAATAAGAAAAGGATATATGAAGCAAAATTTTTGGTGAATTGGAAGATCACAGAACAATTGACTTTACACTTGTTTGGATAAAATTTTCAATTAACGATCATAAGAGAGGAAAATAAAAAAGGTAAAATGAGTTAAACTTCTTCCATGAATTTAAAATTCAGTTTATGCATATTGAGAAATTTATGCAAACTAGTTTGTTATATCACAAAATAATACAGAATATAAAGAACTAAAATAAGCATATGACTACTAGTGTGAATTCCTTGAGGTTTTGAATAAATTTAACTCCAGTGTTTGACCTTAAATAAACAAATGCTACTTCATTCTTTACAGCAAAACTGGAAGAATTCATCAAGATCCATAAACCCAATGTTCATGGATCCAACCAATCCGGCCTGGGGCTGGAGTTGGTTGGAACGATGGACGGCGGCCCGGCCGTGGGAGAACCATAGCCTGATGGAGAAAGAGAAGAATGACAATAAATCCATTAGAAGTTCTGGCCGTGGCATTACCAGTGCTGAAATCAGCAAATCATTTGCTAAGTTTCAGCTCAATTCTGAGAAGCATTCTCCAACAGCCAGCCAAAATCCAGGCTCACCTAACTTTGAGTCACATTCCCAGCAGTCCCATTCAAATCCTCCCAAGTCAGCTTCTCCAGCAGCTGCCAAGAAGCTGAAGAAAGTGAGTCCAAAGGACATCTTGGCCATAGATGATGACACCAAAAGTCTGGTGAGTGTGCAGTCAGAGCGGCCAAGGAGGCACTCCATTGCTGGATCAACAGTAGGAGATGATGAGAGCCTTGCAAGCTCCCCAGCAATTCCAAGTTACATGGTGCCAACTAAATCTGCCAAAGCTAAGTCCAGAATGCAAAGTCCACTAGCTGCAGAAAATGTGACCCCAGATAAAGGGTCATCTGCTGGAACTGCAAAGAAACGTCTTAGTTTCCCTGCTTCACCTGCAAGACCAAGAAGGCATTCAGGTCCACCAAAGGTAGAAAGCAGCTTCAATGCTGAAATAACTGTGGGAAATGGTGTGGCTGGTTGATTACATAGCCACAGGAAAATGATGCAAAATCAAACAGTTGAAATATCTTGGCAAGAATAAGACAAAGTTCATTTCCATTGTCCCTTTATTTGTTTATTTATTTATCACGTGTATCTTCATCTTGTCATTTTTATTGGAGGCTATATTGATTTGGGGGTGAAAACTGTGTTACCTACTACATTTGTGTATCTGTATTCCATTCATGTATGTACTCACAATTTGTGCTGAGGGGATGATAGGTGGTTCATGAAAGTACTATGGACAAACAACATTCATCTGTCAGAACGACTTTCAGAGCCTCCCCAATATCTTTCTGTTACTGTTGATTCTTATTTGTGATATAAAATGTATATTTAATTTCATTGTCCCATCATTTGAGTCATTTATCAGTACAGTTAAATGTTACTGTGTTCTGTAACCTGAGTTCAGCATCAGTAGTACACCCCAAAAAAAAATGTTTTGTAAACAGTTCTCATCCTGGTAATTGGTATGCATATATTTGAAGAGATAAGTGATGAAAATACATTTCTAATATTTTCTATTTTTGGTTTCTATCAAATGAAACAGAAAACAATTTTTTTTCTTTTCTTTTTCTGTTTTATTCTTTCTCTTGATACATAAAGTTTGAGTGTAACATGATGTATCTATCCGACCGTGCCAACTCATAGTATCTGTTTGGTTTAGCATAAGTACCAATTATTAGTTTTTTATTAAGGTAGTTCATTACCTACCTAATTATGGTGTTAGTTAGTCCTTTACTAGTTGTGAATGTTCCTTATCTTCAACTAACCACTCTTGTTCATGGATAGTTTAAGTCAAATTTTTTCAGTGTCTCTATTCCAAGAACTCATAAAAAAAAAAGCAAAATTAAAACTTCAAATTTTGAATTGAAATTAAAGTTTTACTTTTTAATTTGAACTTAATTTGCAATAAACTAAAGTAAGGAAGTATTGAACATAAGTCCCAGGTTATGTTTATGTTTGGATTAAAGAGTCTCAGGTTATGTTTGGATTAAAGAGTGAATTTGAGAAGATAAATGTAAGTTGATTTGAGATAAAAGTGTATGAAAAGTTAGGTTGTGTGTATTTACTAAAAGATAGTAAAATTTGAGTAAAAAATTTATAAAACTTTGTAAGTGATATGATGTGTATGATTGATGTTAAAATTAATTTAAAATTAAATATAATTAATTTGTTGAGTCTGATTAATAAATTATTTTTTTATAATTGATGAAATTATAATATTATTAATAATTTAAAATAAAAATTAAATTATAATTATTTTATAAAGTTATTTTCATTATTGTTATAATTTTATTATTATTATTATTTTATTTTTATTATTATAATTATTATTTATGATTTTATTATTATATTTACTTTTTAATATTAATATCATGGATATTTTATTTTTATAATAACAATTATAATTATTATTTTATTATGTTATATTATATAATTAATTATATTTATTTTATTTTAATACAAATAAAAATGTCAATATATTACTAATAAGAATTAATTAGAAAAAAAATTAAAATTATACCTTTCCTTTCAAATCTTTGCACAAAGGAAGAAAATCTGACACACAAATTTGTTTACTTTCTTAATTTTTAATTTACCTTTTTTTTCATCAATAAACTTAATTATTAAGTTAGCTGTTAAATAAATATAAATTTAATTAAAATATTCTAATATTAAATTTTTATTATTATTACAATCGATTTATAGATAGAATTATTTGTTTTACATTATCTATTTTAAAAATCATATTAAGATAATTTTTCATTATTTTATGCTATAAAAAATTGTCATCATATCAAAACTAAATCTATTAATTTTAGTAAATATTTAATTTTTTATATATATTTTGTATTTTATTCAATTGAAAACTTTTAATCTTACATATTCGTTTAAGACCTTAATGTATTAAAAAAATAATTAAAATTATTAAAATACACAAAATAAAAATTAGATCAAAATTGCAATTTTTTAAAATTTGAAAACAACAATGGCAAATAAGGAATTAAAAAAAATCAAAGTTACAATTTATTCTTTAAAAAAAAAAATCACGGACAACTATATCCTAAAATTTCGTCTAGATTAATGTGATTGTATCTAGGAGTAAACAAAATCCAATAGGATATTATTTTCACCAAAAATGAAAGTCAGACCTACTCTGACGCGGTCCATGATGGTTCAAAACATTAATAACCTATATTTATTCTTTTGTTCAAAAAAAGGTTATTTACATTAAATAAAAATTTTATTGTGTCAAAAAGAAGTACAATTTTAGAAATAAATGATATTATATATTATTAATAAAATAATTTTGGAAAAAGAGCCCAAAAATACGGATCATGGCTTATAAACAGGATGGACTAGAAATTACGAGAGAAATCCAACGTGCGGAGCAAGGCAAATAAATTGAAAAAAGAAAAAGAAAACATAGTTATCAAAATGAAAAGCCAAGTTTTATAGTGTTCCTCAACTCAACCCTCTTTCCCTTTTGCCGGAAAAACAAAACCCTATTCCGATTCCGCATTCATTTCTTGAAGATTTTAGCATAATGGTAAGTTCGTCGTCGTTTTTTCTTCAAATTTCATTCTTTTTAATTCGATTTCCAACTGGGAACCATCCTCGACCTCGAACCTCTCAACTATTTAGCCCCTTCAATTTTGGATTCAAAAGAGCTGATTTTTCTATAGAAATTATCTTGCTTTTTCTTTTTTTTCTTTTCCCCTTGTCACTTGATTGAAGCCCCTCTTGCCCCTTTTTACATTTTCACGATCGTTTTGCCCAATTTTTTATACGTTGATAAGTTGTTTATTGTATTGGATTTGTTTTAGTCTTCAAATATTTGTTTGGGGCTCTGGGATTGGAGGGGGTCCGGGGATAGGGTTTTATGTAGATGTTATGGAAACAGAACCTGGATTAGTATTCTTGTGTTGTGTAGACTAGCATGATTTGGAGTTTTGTTTTCTGGCTATACTGTGATCAGAAGAGGTTGTGGGATAAAGGAGATTTTTTTAGAGTTTCTTGATTTTTATTTTGTCTTTGGGTTGTGCAACTGAAACTGAAATTTTGAACAGACTACACCATTGATGGCTGGGATTGCAGTGGCAGCTGCGGCTTATGCAGGGAGATATGGTATCCGGGCTTGGCAGGCATTCAAGGCTAGACCGCCTAGAATGCGTAGATTTTATGAAGGTGGTTTTCAGGCTACCATGACAAGAAGGGAAGCAGCTCTTATACTGGGTGTTAGGTAACTTCCATTTCTGTTTGAAGATTCTAATGTGTTGATTGGCTTTGTGAAGACGTTGCAAATGGAGAAAGTGGCCTACTAAAGTGTAAAAATTCTGTTTGTGACAATGGTTTTAAGGGTGTTTGTCATGACCTTTTCCTTTTGGGGCTTGTTTGATTGGTTGAAACTGTTTATGATATTACTTTACTTGAGATAGTGATATTGATATTTCTTGTGATGTCCTTAGAATCCTTCACGTATGTATACCCAACATGTAATAAAGGTTAAGTCTCTTCATCGTACAATCATATGACAAAGGTCCTGCCCTAATCAGTGCTCGAGTTTTGGTTGTTGTCTCATAGTATGAGATAAAAATCAATAGAAGATCCTGACAACAGTTGCCACCATCTTATTATGTCAAATACTGGCTATGCTTGCGTCTTCAAAGCATGTCCATTGTCTGATTTGAAGGTAGTCAGTAGTGCAGTATTGTGTCATTGTAATCACGTACATGTCCACCACGGAGTGCTTTTCTGCACAACCTATTGAAGTAAAAAGCAGCCATTCTGGTTGTTTCCCTTATATGAAGTTATTGAAACCATTAATTTAGAGCCCTTAACAATTTTTTACACTTTTCACATTTGAAATATTTGGGGGCTTTGATCTTCAATACAATACCAGTGTTACCTCTGTTTGGATAGTAAAACATGAATTGTGACCTCTATTTTCTTTCCAGCCACTGACCCCAATGCTGAGTGGTATTATTAGTGGTCAGCCGCCATCTTTTTTTTTTTTTTGCATATAACCACTGCTTTCCTGCAAGGCTGCAACTCAGTTTTAACCTTTCATCATAATGTGTGTTCATGTTTCAACTCCTTTTTCAAATGTAAATTGTGTTCCTCTTTCACACGTCTTCTTTCATATTCCTTTAATTTGCCTCTGTTCTTGTATCTGATATTTTGTTTTCTATTGATTCTGCTATTTTTCTCTTTACATCATTCCTGTGTTCCCATTACCCTTGAGAGCCATGGTATCATCCATCGTATTTAGAACAGTATTGCTTCTGTTATTATTGACTTGTTAATGAAATCTTAGATTGACAATAATCTTGTTTAGATTATGAGTATCTGTTGTTAATTGTGAATATATCTTCTTTTTTTTTGTGCAATTATGTGTGTAACTATTAAATTTGTGTAGAGTGTATGAATTACGGCCTTGGTTATTTTTGTGTATGTAATAGAATCTCAAGAGTTGATATTGAATTTTTGTTCCTAGTCTTGACCACTTTTTAGCAGACATAGTTTTTCTCATACTGATTTTGCAATCATCATTTATGTTTCAGAGAGAGAACTCCAACAGATAAGATTAAAGAAGCACATAGGAGGGTGATGGTTGCAAACCATCCAGATGCAGGTGGCAGCCATTATCTTGCATCCAAAATTAATGAAGCAAAAGATATGTTACTTGGAAAGACCAAGGGTGGTGGCTCAGCATTTTGAAGCCTTCTTTCCATGATTTTGACACTTTACGCTATTCTCACTAGATTTCAATTTCAAATTTTTTTGGCCATTGTCCAATTATTTATTGTATTACCAATTCTATAGTGAGAAAACTGAACATGGTTACGATGTATCTGGATGATATAGCTCCAATCTAACATGGTTTGTGCTATTGAAGTGAAGATTGCTGTCAATAAAAGTGATTTTTACTTGCTCATTCTACCAGTTATCTTACTTAATATTTGAGTTCATACCACTTCGTCGTGATGTTTGGCACAATATAATCGATTCTGATAATCGCAGAATGTTTGGGGGCGTCTTGCTATAAATTATTCTCCAAGAACCTTCATATCAGATGTTTCAGACTTACGTTTAAATTTTTCAGAATTTTTAAAATCAAAGTAAATGGATATTGTATTCAGATAATAATTCTTAGTTTCGTAGTTCTTCGACCTTCCTAATACATTTTGGTAATTGAAAATCTAAGTTTGGACTAAAAGTGAGAATTAAAAATAAAATTGTGATAAAGTCTATTATAAATTTTAGATAACGCATATCATCGAAAAACTAAAACTAAAACATTATTAAGATTAAAAGTTAATGGTTAAATGCTACCTAAAATATTAATGCATATATATCTTTTAACTTTTATCATTTTAATAATTTGTATTTATTGTCATTTTTTTCTTAATAACAATTTTTATTCGGCATTCACACAAGGCAACAGGAAACCTGTAAGGGTAGGTCTAGCGATGAATGTTGAAATAGTTCACATAAAATTTTAGGTACAAAATATATCGTTGTCATAATACTAAAAAAGCGCGGAAAATATATCAAGTGAGATTTTCTTTTATATGACATAAACACTACAAATATCTAATGGTCAAAATTAACCAAAAGAATGCACGTGACTTCGATTTTAAAAGTTTCTGATAGTTTTTATTGGTTTGGCAATTTTACATAATTGATAGTAATTATACTCTCTCAAACCTCCCCTTGTTTTTTTTTGTTAAGAGTACTTTTACGAACATTGCAATTATAGTTTTTTGACAAATTCCTTCTATAAAACAACTGTGTTAACGTTAACAAACCGACAAGCATTTACAACCACTAGTTCTTCTATTAAAATACATTAGTAAGTTACATTATCAATGAATTTTAAGATAACTTCAATTATAACTTAGTGATGTATCTCAACTAAGAGACAAATTGATCTATGTAAAAGTTAGGATGATGTAATTTTATAAAATAAATTAATCAATATACAGATGGTTACACGGTTTCATTTACACATGTTAATCTGTTATTGAATTTTAAGTTGTGCATTCCTTGCGGCAAATATTCGATTGATAACATGCCAGGGTGTGTATATACATATATATTGCAAGACATAAATTTTCAATTTAAGGACAAACTAGACTAATAGAACAAAAATCACATCAAAAGTTAAGAGAATAACTTTATCTCAATAGAAGCTGATGCTAAAAGCAAGTGCCAATTGCTTAAATTTGGAAGATACTCAAATTTTAATTAAAGAATGTAGAGAAAAATCTAAAAGAAGTTACATTTAAATTTTGTCATTAATAATGAGTTCACATTACATGCTAGCTCTACCCACATAGAATTAGTGGACAACGATATGTTTAACTTAAAAGGGATTTTAAGATGAATGACTCTCCCCTATTACGGTCTGCATACACAATAATAGTCCATGGACCCAAGTCCTGATTGAAGTCCTACTATTTCTTAGCCAACTAAAAGGAACTAAGAAATAGATGAAGATGAGTTTGCTTGAAAAGGTAGGAATATATATTACTAATTTAGTGGCTTTAGCCTCTTTGAATATATGAATAAAAACTTAGAATAATTATGGAAGTTTTTCAAAAATGATTACAAGTGTCCAGAACCAATTAGACAAATTTTAAGATTCAATTTGTTTTAAGGAAGGAAGGAGAAACATTGAGACATTCGTGGTGTACCTATATATCTCCAAAAGCTCTCATGGTTCAAAATTCCGAGCATTTATAACGAACAGTCTCTTCTTTCAAGCTCCATAGAGAAGTGGAGCTGCCTGTGGTATTTACATCCAACCTAAGACGTGCATATCAGCAGTTACGTGTAACACTAGAAGCAGTTAAGAAGGTATCTGTAAAACCTCTTCTTCCTTAGCTTCCTCCAATGCAGTTTCCTCTTGTCGTTCAACTGGACCTTGAGGAGTTCCAAAGAGAGTGGAGAAAATCTGCCTGTGGCACTGATCACAGAAATAGAAATAGGAGAAGTGGCCTTCGTTTGGAAGTTTATGGATAACAGCTTCTGGCAAAACCCGTTCTGTGTATTCCATCATTGATGGTGGGACCACCCTATCATCCAGTCCCTGTTGAGTATTCAAGAGGGAAATGAAGATTTACAAGAACAAGATTAGAAGATGAAAGATCACTACACTAATACTGATAAATACAAAAAAAAAATTAACGTCTTTAAAAACTAAAATCTTAATTGTGCATAAATTAATTTATAAAAGTTCTCATTACATTTTTTAAATAACACATGCTACCACTTTTCTGCCATGAAGAAGGTTGAATCTCCTTATTTTAGTTGTAAGAGGGTCTTTTATTACCAATTTTCTTTTATCTAAAAACATCGGCCATATATCTCTATACATTCCAACAGCTTAGCATGCAGACTGTCAGTTGCACATGAATGACAATGTATAAAATATTGATACAGAAAATGTAGTATCCAAAGAACAATGTATTAGAAGTTCAAACCTGCCATATGTGTATAAGGCCAAGAAATCCTGCTAATTCACAGTCAGCCTGACTGTACATGGATTTCAACCAAAGAAGTATGCCTCTTGCTTGACACTTCTTTTGCACATGAAGTTCTTTAAGGTCAAAACCCCAATTAGATACCTGCAGAACAACTTCATCTATAAATGGGCGTATGTTTCCCTCACGAACCGACTCCTCCACATCTCTTTGCCAAAATTCCTCGAATTCTGGTTCTTCAATCACAAGTTTATCCTGCACATGTGAAATCAATTATATTCAGAATCAATGCAGAGCCTAAATGTCTTTCACACGCAAACATTTTTGGAAGCTGCTAGTGAAATGATTTTATGTTACCTACCACTGTGTTTTGGATTTGTATCTGAAAATAAGCTTAATTTTACGTTAAATGTCAATTCACCAAGCAGGGGAAGGAGAGAAGAAAATTCGTTCCCCACAGAATAGCATGCTAATCATAACAGTAAAAAATAATGTCAGATGTGGCCGAATTAAGAGCACAATTACACGTTCTCTTTCAAAATACAATATCGATAGCTTCAATATTTTAGGCAAATCAATTTATTGGTCGTTAAACAATTAACTCTATTTGTTTCAAGCAGACTATTATAGAAAGCCAGTTCGTATTGATGAACAATGAAACATTTGAGAGTAATTATACTTGCTTGTTACATAGTTGATGTTATGATGACTTAGGACGCACTCACCTTCTTTCCTGTTGAGAAAGATAGCAACTTATCAATCTCATCATGCTCTTCAGGCAAGAAGCTTTTTCTATAGAAGAAAGTAAGAAGTTTTGGAAATCTACGAGCCAAGGAATACATCATTTTCCTCCTTGGCAGCCACTTATCCCAAGTTCTTTTTGTCTCCTCCTTAGTCATGTGTGGGTCATATGGATTAACCATAGGAGCCAACATTGCTGCACCTGCAATTCAGACAGTATAACTGGTTAGATCAGGTTCTGCAACAAGCCTCTTTTCGTTGTTTGCGTTTGGAGGATAGATATACGAGAAATAGAGCAAACATTTCCAAAAAGGTAGGAAACCAAACAGCAAATTGCTTTTATTAATTTTTAGTGAGATCTCAATTCATCATTTTTCTTTTTAATTTATTTCCTGTTAACTTGTAAGAATAAGATGGAGTCACATTAATAATTTCATTGGCATTTAATATGCATGCGCCCCTAAATTTTAACATTATCGGTCTATTATAAGCCTCTCTCAGTCTACAAGCTGCACGGAAGGTAATATAGAGCATTAAATCACATTAGTCTGGATGAATTCCAAGCACCTGCTTCCATCAATAGATGATATTTTCTATAGGCACATTCAAAATAAATTGCAACTTTCAAGATATTGGTGCTAAATACTATGTGCTCTATTTATTCTCCATGAAATACCTCACATTTTTCATTGGGAAAGACAATATACTCTGTATTCTCTTTAGACATCAAACAAGTCAGTCATAGTCATTGTGTTTTAAAGCGGGTGATATACAATTTTTTTAAAGTGCATTGATGGCATCACTATGCCTAAGCTTTGAGTTGTTCTAAACTCAAAGGTCGAACTATTTGTTATTTAGTACATACAGTAAGAACTAAGGACTCTGAATCTCTAGAGGGCTTTTCACAACGCTTAATGTGAAGAATTGCAACTTGCAAGATATTGGTACTATTTTCTATGTGCTCCATTTATTCTCCATGAAATTCCTCACATTTTTCATTGGGAAAAGACAATATACTCTGTATTCTCTTTAGACATCAAACAAGTCAGTATAGTCGTTGTGTTTTAAAGCGGGTGATATACAATTTTTTTAAAGTGCATTGATAGCATCACTATGCCTAAGCTTTGAGTTGTTCTAAACTCGAAGGTCAAACCATTTGTTATTTAGTACATACAGTAAGAACTAAGGATTCTGAATCTCTAGAGGGTATTTCACAACGCTTAATATGAAGAATTTAAAAGGAAATAATGGAATGAAAGCAAGATAACTAGACTGTGAACCAATCCAGACATGCCCATTCGTTTCCCTTATTTCCTGTCGCATATCCTCAATCACTTGAGGCCCTTTGTTTGACAACACCATACGAATTGAATTGAGGTTTCTGTGGTACACTAATAATTGACATCCCTGCCCAACTGGCAATATAATTGGACATTGGATTCTACATCAAGATACACCCTATATACAATAACTAAGCCAACGGGCCAGGGGTATCACCTATGTGTCAGAATAAGGTCCAAGAATAAATTTTTACGAAAAAGATGTAAAACCTGCAATTCTCTCAGGAATGTATCTGAGAAAAGCCCAAGCATGAATGCATCCACTGGAGTGGCACATTAACCAGAACTTATCACTAACATTGACAGCATTGACTAGATGCAGAACATCCATAGCTGATGAGTTGAGATTTCTGTTGGGATGAGGATCACTCTCCCCAAAACCAGGAAGGTCATATGTGATGAAGCGAATGCCATACTCTTCAAGCAACGATGTTTTGACTCCAGGTAAACCTTCCATTGCGAAAAAGTAGAATTAGATTAGTTGCTCCACATAAGGATTGCGCCCAAAAAGCTTTTCTGATAGCTAAAATTTCAACTCATTTTACCTGCTAATCTGGATGAAAGAAAAGAATGAGGAGCAACAATTGAAAATCTAGCTGTTTCTGACGAAACACCTTGCTCATGATAAGCCATAAATCTACCATCAGGAAGTTGCACACGACTAGCGCTAGCAGGATGTTTGCGCACCTTCATCAATGGAGCTACTGCCTCGCGACTGGGATCTAAACATATAGCTGTAAAACTAAAAAAATTCAGTAAATCTTGTCCAAGCTAATACCAACACGAAAAAAAATCATTTGTAAGCAATAACGAAATTTTGTCCAAAATCTCAGACATACCTGACCAACCTCAATCAACAGGTATGGAATGAAGATTAAATAAATAAATAAAAAATCAATGCATCACAAAGAAATATATGGTAACAATAACGAATACATTTAAACCTTGGTTGGATAAATTTAGTTATTGAAAAGAAAATAAAAAGATAAAGTGAGACCCATAAATTTTCTCTATTAACACTATAACCCATAAACTTTAGTTATATGAACACTTAACTTATGTGGAAGCTCTCTCATTTGACCTTGTTTTTAAGGTTGAGATATATAACTAATGAAAAAACTTTTAACCAAAAAGAAAATACACTCTCTATAAATTAAGTACACTTATAGACAAGCTAATATATAAATTTTTTTGGAGAAAATATCCACGTAAGTTAATTCTGATTGATGAAAACTTGAGTTTATTCTGTTTTTCTATCTGTCACTACCTTAATCTAACAGAGCCCAGTGCAGTGTCCTGAGTAGCACATACCATGATTGGGCAAAAGAAAAGTGTGGGAGAGAGGAGGAGGGGTAGCGTACCCGCGAGCGCGAGAATGAAAACGAAGAGCACAACGGACCAAGCGTGAACGGGATCGCGATCCTCGGGGAGAAAGTCGTTTAGAAACCTCAAGCGCTTCGAAACCTTGGAACAAGGACCGCCGAACTTCCTCACGACATAGGAATCCTCGTTCATGAGGTTCTGCCGCAGAATGTCCCTAAACCCTCTCCCGAGCTCCAAGAGTATCTCGCACCACGCCATCACGAACCCCAAGGCCTGCTCCTTCAAGCTCTCCCCGGACTCCACCGACTCGCTCTGAGGCGCGTACACGGACCTCCTCACCTCAAACGACGCGGCGGAGGAGGCGTTCGGATCTCCGCCGTAGTGCACGCCGGAATCCTCTATGAGACTGGCGAGCTCCTCCGTCCACGTGTCCCTGCCTCTGACCTCCGCCATTTGGCTCACCGCTTCTCTCGAAATTGTGAAACCACTAAAGTGATTATTGGCGTGACGGTGGGTGATGATGCACACACCCAGCACACACACACACACACTCCCAACTGCAACAAGCGTGATCTAGAAGCAAAACAAAAGCTTTTCATCAACCATTATTGAATAAATAATAAATTAAACGACCAGTATTCAAAACGGGTTAAAAAAATTTGAAAAAGGGGTTAGGCGAATATTAGAGGGGGAAAAAGGCAAAAAGAGGAGTGTTAGAATTTCTCACTTTCTTTGAGCCTCGTACTTAGCAGTTGAGGCGTATTGGTTAAGTTACTGTTCCACTATTCAGCAACGATTATTCAAAGATCATCATCCAAAGGTGGAAGTTCATTGAAGGATTGTTAGAAAATTGTTTATATTATTAAATTAGAGTGAAGTTGACGCGAAGATGTGGCCACGTCAGAGATGATAGCATAGCACGTGAAAGAAACCGCCCACGCATTATTGTTGGGTCGCAGTGTGTGTTTGCTCTGGCGGTTCGTTGGATATCACTTGTATTTTACGAACATGCGCCGTTTTGCTCCATTACTCTATTATTGGGGGGTGTATAGAATAAATTTACAGTAATGATCATTTTTTTTCCTTAATCACTTTTTCAACCGCCACAATTAAAGTTTAATTGAGTTTATTCTTATTTTATACATTTGTTTAAATTATATTAAACTCCTTCATTTTTTCAAGTTACTAATTATGCCTTCATATACTAAACTTCTTCATTATAATCTCCACGTATTACTTTCGAGTTTTAATGTCGGTATTTACTTCCTTTAATAGTATCTTTTATTACATAAAACTTATGTCTAAAAATTTCTTATACGCAATGTATGAGTTTTATACTAATGTTTGTCTTAGCAATGGAACATCAATTGTAAAAATAAATACACAGGTAATGTTACTAGAATTAAGTCGCTCTATTAATATTTTCAGTCTTTTATCAAGTTATACTGAGCATAAGTAAATATTATTAAATCCACGAACTTATTTTTTTTTATTGATTTTTATTTTGAATTTTTACCTATACCAAGTTTTATTAAAAATAATACTATTTATTATTCAAATTAATTTCCTTTCCATAAATGAATCAACTTTTAAATAATGAGATATCACTCATTGTTTATGTTGTATATAATTGTAAGGTCATCGCGTCATTAATTTGATAAAAAATTATATTAAGTTTTATAAAAATAAAATTTGAAACATATTTAAAATAAAATAGATAAATTTAATAATAATTTATTGAGCCTTTATTTTTAGTAGAAACTCTTTAAAAAAAACTTCATTCATTCTTTCTCTAAGTTAGTCATTAGTAATTTTGTTTATCATGCATTGGAATTTAGTCTTTCACTATACTTTTTTTCTGATTGGGTCCCTGATTTACCTAAACTTTTTCTTTTAAAACGAAATGTTACAAATACAGTTCCAATTAGTATAGGCACTTCATTGATGTAACAGACTTTGATTCAACCTTTTATTCATCAAGACTTTTAACAAGGATGAACAAAATCTAGTTTAATTACATTCTCAATTTTGAAAAGAGGCTTATTCACACATACGATTTAGAGGTGCGGCAATATATAATGTTTGATGTTGATCTTCTTATATATATATATATATTTTTTTTTTCAACACTATTTTCCGCTTCTTTTGCAAGTTAAATATTTAATTTAATTATTTTATTTTATATTTTCTTTATTATTGTTACAGTGATCAATTATGTTTTTATATAATAGTATATTCGAAATGTGGTTTGTGAATAAGTTCTCATTCAATCCAATAAACTTAATAAATTTATTTTCATATATTTTTTTATCAACATGTACATATATATTTTGTTATTACAAATAAACTGAACTGTCAACTTCAATTTCAATTCAACCCAAAACATAAATCAATTCTACAATTTTAACTATTTCAGTAAGGTTTTCAAAGTTTCAGTTTTTATTTTATTTTATTTTACTCAAAAGATTTTTAGATTTTAAATAAATAAACTACTCTTATAAATGTTTACCTAATGACATGAAATTTTAAGTTAACTTTTATGTGAATGAACTTATTTAATTGGGTTGTGGACTTTGTGGTCCATTAATAGCCCGTGGCAAAGTGGAGTTCAGGCTTGAAATTTAGTTGGACTCATACAACACCATAACTATTTACAGGTGGTCAAATAATAAAAATAATACAAAATTATGTTATTTAGTAAAAGAATTTGTGTTACATGAATATTTTTAAATTTAGCTAAGATTTTAAAATATTAACAAAAATTAAAAGAAGAATATGTTGCATAATCGTTGAGTGATGGTAAAAATCATATTTAAAAGAAAACAATGTTTAAGAAGAGATGCCTTTACTATGAAGAATGGTAATTTTATTTTTATTGTATAATAATATATTAAAATAAATAAATAAGCAAATATTGAATTGTGAAAAAAATGTAAAAAACTTTTAGTTTGTTATGTAATATCAATATTCAAATTTATCGATGTAAGTTCATCTTTAAATATTTTTTGAAATAAAGACTTTGATTTCTTGTATTGGGTTGGGATACGAACCTCTTTCCCTAAATTTATATAATACCAAAACTTAACATTTATAAATGTATAAATGTTTTTATATTTATAATAACAATAAATTGAAATCGACCAAATTTAAATAATAATAATAATAATAATTATTATTATTATTATTATTATTGTTGTTATTATAATGAAGAAGAAAAATATATTAAAATGAAAAAAAATAAAAGGTACTTGGACTCGAGACATCACATAATTAAGAGAATTTTATCCAACCAATAAACATATAGAACAATAAAATAGTTTCACAAAATCACTCCACAAACTTTTAATTCTTTAAACTCTATAAGGAGACTTTCATACCAACAAAAGTTATGTTACTTTATCATTTAAATTAATCTTATTGTTATTTTGTTTTACTAAGACCATAAAGAATTTTAATTCACTCTTAACAAAACAAATACATCTCTTACAGAACTGTGTTTATGAAAAGTTTATGAAAATTATCGTGTTTTCACCGATTCAAATACCAATCCATGTTTTTTACTACATTGATTCACAAAAGAGTTTTACTGAACTGACCTTGAAAAAAGTTAAACAATATATTTCTTCAATGTCATTCTCTCTCTCTTATTCTTTTGTTTAAGATTTTTGTATAAATTTTAATTATTATTATTACTTTTCACTTCCTTTTCTCTTACCTTTCATAATTTAAGTTTAAAAACGAAAACATAATTAAATACTTGTTTATAATATTTTATATGATAGAATATGTTGATTACTTGTATTATTAATTTATAATTGAGTGAACTATATGAACACTTAGAATAATAGTATGTTTGAATTCAGAAATTTATATTAATTCAGATAATATTGTTTAACTAAAACTTAAAAAAAACATAAATTGAAAAAAAAAAACGCTGATTGTTGTTTTTAGAATCATACTTTACATAAAAGTTCCAAATTATATTAATTTTCTTTGAAAACACAAATTAAGTTAGCAACCAACTTTCTAAAGAGCCTCGAATATAATATTTTTTCAGTATCATGATTATCTACATCAAGAATTTATTCATCTTCATCTTCATCTATATATTATATTTATTAGCCTAAAATCCTTTCCATCGTTATTAATTAATAAAAGTCGTTTAAAGAGGGTTAAATTGATAAAACAAAGACAGGTAACATGTATAGAGATAAACTGTTAAAAAATAGATATAAAATAAACGATCACACATGAATTCAAAATGATGTTAGAGGGCAAAATCAAATTATTTTAGGTTAATTTGCAATGTAATCAAAGAATCATCAAATTTTTTACATTTTTTTAATCTTATTGATGTGAAAAAAACAAATAAATTCAAAATAATATTAAGAAATTTAAACATAAAACTAAATCGTTTTAAATTGATTTGTAACCTAATCGAATTTTGGTACCAAGAATCATGAGTCATAAAATTTCTGACTAAGTTTTTTAACCTTAAATTCTAAAGGTTTTGAACCTTTCAAATTGAAATAAATAAAGCTTTAAATTGCTCGTAAAGTAAATCTTCTACCTCAACTATAACTTCTAACATTAAAAAAAATGTAAAAATATATGCTTACTGAAAAAAAAATTAAAAAATAAAACAGTTCAAATAATTAAAAAACAATTTACTTCACTCTGCTGCAAATCGAGAAACTGGACACTATGCCACGTCGCTTTCAGGGTAAATACGATGTGGTCCCTGCCCGCTCCTTTTTCAGTCGTGCATTGTTTTTGGTGTCTGAACAAAAAATAAATGTTTTTTTAAATAAATAATGAAACCTATTTTTTAATATCAAGAGATACTTTCAACCGAATTAAGTTTTGCATCCTCCATTTTTGTTTTATAAATATTTAATAACTTTTTTCCTTCAAACCATTCATTTACTATAAAATTTTAGTCTAAGTTTACGAAAAAAATATTTACTTTTATTTTATTTTTATTATTATGTTAACTTTTTAAATAATTCTGAAATATTTTTATATTTTATTTTACATTTCAACTTACTTTTGATCATGAGTTATAAATTTTCCACTATATAATATATCAATATAACTAGTTAGTGTATATAATTTTATAATACTCTAGATTATGTGATATGTTTTAACTTAATAGACAGCAAACATCAAAATTAGAATTCGGTCCTCGAGAGCCGATTTAGATGCTAATATTACAAAAATACTAAAAAAAATTAATATATAATTTAACTTTCTCTTCTTTATCTATTCTACATATTTCCACAACTTATAATAAGTTGATTTTAGTTTGTGTACAAAGTTATTTTGCTTTTATTCTACTAAAATTCCTTGTGAAAAGATTGTATAAACATAGAACATCTGATTAGATGAGTTTATCTCTAGGGACTTATAAGAACTAAAAATATGAAGAAAGAAAATAAATTAATTTCTTACAAATTAAAATTAATTTATGGATAAGTTAAAAATAAAAATTTAAAACGCTTTAGAAAAATTAAAGAATTTTTTTATGTTAGTTTTATGCCTAAGCTAGTTTTAGCTTAGAAACAAATAAATTTTATTTTTTTACTCTTTTTTGTAATTCCTATATTTAACGTTACGTATGTATTCCCTCCCTATCTGTTGTTGAGTAGATGAAAACAAAATGCTTCTAGCTTATGATGTTCTAAGTCTTTTTCTAATTAACTATTTATATTTTCTAAACATCTTTTTTCAATTTCACGGTTCATTTCACATCTGCCTCTTCTCTTTTTGTTTCTCTTCCTTGTTCTAAAGAGATGCTGTGAAAATAGTTTGTTAGAATAACATTTTTTTAATTATTAGATTTTCAACAGGGTGAGGGTTGTTGGGCCTGCTGTAGTTTTTGGGCCTTGTTTTCTTTTCGATCAGGCGTTAGGTCCACCTGTTATGCTATCTTCATTCGTATAACTTCTGTGAGCATTATAACTGTTTCTAATTATAAATATATAAATGTTGTATTATTCATTTTATTTACATGTAAATATTTAGCTCGTAATCTTTGTATTGACAACTATTCTTCACCAAAAAGAAGATTTGATCGATCATTTGTAACGTGTAAATTGTTCTCAATTATATTTTTATTAAAGAATTGGAGACTTTGTTTAATACGACTTAAATATATCTATTGTTTTTTCAAAATCTTTTAATTTTTATATACAAAAAAATAGTAGATCCTTATATGATCCTTCTCTCCGTCGTATTATATAGATGGTATAATACTAGATAGTTTAGTGTTTTACCCGCCTTCAATTAGATTTACGGTGTAATGTTTTGTTCTTCAATTTCAATTTCAATTAGACTTAGCCAACCTTTAATCACTATAATTTAATTTATTCTTAAACTTATTTTCCAAAAACAATTCAAAATGGTTTCGTGTAGTTTAGAATAGTTCAAACAATAGTTTAGTTTTAAAGAGTTCAAAACGAGTCGGTTTATATAAAAATAGTCCAATTTAGCTTGCTCAAACGAGTCCAATTATCCGTAAAAACAATTTAATTTAATTAAAATGAAATATATTTAAAATTTGGAACAAAATTTATAGTTAGATTGAATCCAAATTGTTTTGCCCCGTCGTAGTTTTCATATATGTAAATGTGAAGTACAAATAAAAGAAAAGATTCAGATTGTGGCGATTTCAATTGACTTTTGAAGAGCTTGAAGAAGGCTCCTCATAATTCTAGGCTCACCGGGTGGTACCTTATCTTTCAAGGGACCATTTCTAATGGCACGAAACATTGGACCAGAATTTTGTTCTGGTGGAGAAACCAAGCAATCAATATACACAAGAACTTCTGTTTTGCCATCGTCAATAGTGATAAAACCCAACCTAGCTCCACCTGCTATTTTGTCCACCTGTATATTCAAAATGAGGATTATTAACTAACACTAATTGCTCTAAGAAACTAATTAAAGCCTTCAATTCTTTCCAAAATACCTTGAGAGGCACAGGAAGAGGGAGATTGGCTCCCTGGCAAAGGCTGTTTGCCCACTGTCACAAGGCAACGCACAAAAACATGTAATCTTATTAGTTATTATATTTTATAGATTGAAATTAAAGAATTGAATGTGTTTGTTTGTTTACCTGAAAGAGCAAGGAATCAAATCTCTGAAGGTCAATGTTCAAAGGCAGCTTCACAGTGCCTAGAGTGACTCCGTCGTCGGTGAGGCCGTCATTCCTGGGCGAAGCTTTGGGTAACGGCGACGGCGTCGCCGCCAGATGAATGAGATTGCGAAGCTTCGAAAAGGAGGAGGTATTGTGGTGAATAGGTAGGAGAGAAGCGGAAGAGAGCGGAACGTGGGGATGGAATCCACCCACTGTTCGCCACGCACTCTGCCTTATACTGCCGCATGCCATCATCGCCGTGCCTCTTCCTCACAGTTCAGAGGAAAACGAAACGAGTAGATAGCTACTTTGTGTGGTGCTGCTGGATAATGCTTCGTAACACTCATTTTGTCCTCAGATTTCAGCCACAACATACTTTTTCAAAAAAGAAGCAAATAATAATATTTTAGTTTTTTTAAATTATAAATATCGGTTATATTTAAAACTAATAGAGAAATAAAAGAAAAATATATAGATTTATATGAAATATGATGTGATGAGAGGAGAGAAATTACAAGAAAAAAAGTAGGTGTTTGATGCATAAAAAGCAATGAAAAAAAAGGAGCACACGAATTAACGTTTAAGCAATGTGAGAACAATTATTTACTAATCAGAATTAGGAAACATGGGTCAGATGCAACGTACTAACAAACATAAACCCACTTTCAATACAATTAATTCCCATGGGTTTGCTTCATATATTTGAAATATAATTTATAGTTTCTATTAAATTTACTTTGCATAATAAAAAATTAGGTTATTTTTTTCATATTTAGATTGTGTTTTCAATATAATCTCACTACTTTTAAAGTTTTAAATTTAATTCAAATTTTAATTAAAACAAGTCAATATGATCGTTTATGTTAGATTTATATAATCACTGAGAAAGTAACCATATTGTAATATAAATATCTAACATGGCAGAATATATATCGGAATCATGTGAATAGAAATCGAGATAAAATTAATTATAGGATTTGAGTTAGAGTGAGACTTCAAGTGAAAACGATATAGTCGCTGTCCATCATGAACCACAACACACTGTAACATCATGGTAGTTTTTTCAAAACAAAATATGTGCACAAAATAAATAAATAAAAAACATCAAATCGAACTAGAATTTTAAAATAAAAGTATTTATAATGATGGTCACATTATTTAACTAAGATGTTACACGATTCTTAAAATTGTCTAACAACATGCTTTTAGTTTTTGTTTATCAATAAAAAAATTAAAATTAATATATAAGAAACAAAGGAGTGATCCCAACCTTTTATGTAAAAAATAAATAAAAAGTGAGGTATGTAAACGACCAACAAGAGGCCACATCCCCATATAACAACAGTGAAGTTTGATACAGACCGTGATACTAAAAAATATATCACCGTAATGTCTCAAAAAATGTTTTTAAAATCAAAATAATGTTATTTTTATTACCAATTTTGTGAAATGATTTTATTTTGACAAATATTTTAAAATTATAACATGTTATTGTGATATTAGAAATTAACAAATCAGTAAAATATATAAAAAAAAAACATTGAATAATTGGTGATAAGATAGCATGAAAGAAACTTTAGAAGGTAAAATGCATAGTGTAATAATAGTTAAATGATAAAATATGTAATCAAATATGATTTAAATAAGTAAAACAGTCTATACAAATCATCTTCTCTGTTATTTTTTAGTGTATCATTTTGTGTAAAATATTCATAGATTAGTTGTTCGAGTATAAAAGCATCGAACACTATTAACACTCATTTTCATCTTATTTGTGTGGAACGTTGTCCATTGTTTAGGGTCACTTCAATGCAAATCACAAAAAATCACAAGTTCCTAGAATATTCTCTTGTTGCTTCCATTACAAACAAAGCAAACCTTGTGCTTTAAAACACATGAATGCTGCATCATTTCTTTTAAGCTTTCATTTTTGGACATATCCTCTTACAGAGCAAAAATTATGATACTTCGTCTGTAACTTTATCTAATCTGTATGTTTTTCATACTGCAGTATTTTATGCAGAATATAGACCAAGTTCTTTTATGTAATTTTTTGTGAAGTTATTATGTGTAATACTTTTTATATAAATTAAGCACCATTTTAGTATTTATTATTAGAATTAACCAACGTGTACTTAATTAAAACTAAGAGAGTGAGTTATTAATTGAATTTAAGTTCCACGTTTCAATTTTTTAATTTGTATTTATTTATTTTAGCATAATACATTAATCTGTTCTGTTGTTAATATTAAGCCTTACTTAATTTTGTCTCACTCTTTTTGAACTTCTTAAGAAGGTTATTTAAAAAAAATAAAAATGAGTTAGTGTGATTTTTGTTTACGTTGATGTAATGAGTTAGTTTGAAATAAAAACGAATGGAGTGACAGTGACCAAATAGGTGAAGATGTCAATATTACCATTATTTAACAGCTTCATGTGTTTTATTTCTTTATTGCAGTTCACTACACTGTTTTTCCTAGATTTCAATTTTTATTTGTAATGAGGAACAAATTAATTTTTGTTTTAATTTCTTTTAAAGGGTTTGTCCAAATGGGATGGACCTGGGAAATATTTTTTTTATGACCCAAATAATAAAATGAATTGGAATTTGGAAAACCGACATTATACAACTCTCAAAATAATTAACTGCAAATCAACTTGGTTTGTTAGATTATGACATTATTAACAATAACAAGGCTTTAATATGGTTTAGAATCATCATTAAAGGAGGTTGAATCTACTTAAAGTCTGGAATAACCTATTTTTACACCTAGTGATCCAACTCAAATGGTACAAATAGACACATGCATATAATTTTTAAGAACTTCATCTTTTAACTTTTAAATATCCTTTTCATATTCTTAATAAATGACATTGTTGATAAATTGATTTTCCTTATTTTATTTTAAAAAATATTAATTAACTTAAGAAACAGATAAAAACTATGAAAACTAAAATGAAATAATCTATTTAGTAGAAAATTTAGATTGTTGAAATAATTGACCATATGTTTAGTATTTAATAATTATTATAAATCTTTATTAAAAAGAACTAATGTTAGTATATAATTAATTTTTCGCTAATATGCACACAATATATATATATATATATATATATATATATAAAGTTAGAATAATTACATAATTAGTTGGATGTTAACGTTGATTTTTTTTAATAAACCTACGTCACAATTAACAATATTAAATAGGTGTTTAATTACCTAATTAGCATGTACAAACAAAACTAATAAAAATATTTTTTTTTACTAAAATTATGTTTAAAAAATGTAAAAATGCAATCTTAACTTTGCAATAATAATATACAAAGGGGTCCTAGAAAACAACATTAGATTTGATGGAATATTTCATTTGTATGACATGTACTTATGATAAACCGTGTACAAATCAAATTCATTTAAACGGATATAGCTAAACTATTGATAGTTAAATTTGGGGAAATGCTACCATACAATTATTAGAGAAAAAGACACAATACCTTTATATTAAATTGGCAGAAGTTCAACAAAGATGGGGAGTTTCTTTATGATATTTTTTATAGCTTTCAATCACTTTCTACCGAAGATGAAATAAAATATTTGAGATAATGATAGAAAGTTCAATAGTTAAAGACTTTAAATAAAAGTTTATATTTTGTAAATCTTAAAAAATTGATAATTATTGAAAGTTAGTGACAACTTTTGAGGTTCTAAAATATTTATTAGGGTTTATATCTTTTTAATCGTCATTAATATATACGTTTGAAGAACATAATATAAATTATTAATTTTACTAGAGTGGATAATATATTTTGCTTGGTGATTAGTTATTGTTTGTGTATATTAATATGATAATTATCTTGACATAATATATATAGATAGATAGATAATAAAAAAAAATCATAAGCTAAACATCAACGCTTTTTTTTTGCATTAAAGTATTGATTCAGTCATTTGAAAAAATTCAGTTTTTTTGACTAAACATTTAAAATTATACTTAACAAAATGTATATTCTGCTATTATTAAAAGACATAATAAATATTATTTTGAATGTCATGCAAATGCGATAATACGGCCATTTTAATGTCTCTCAGTCATCTAAGAGATCTATTTAATACTTTGAATACTTTAAAATCACGTTATTGCCATTGAAAAAATAATATACAATATAAATAATTTTAAAACAAAGAAAAATATAATATTCTATTATTGAAAATTATACTAATTAAATTGTTGTAGGAGGGTCTAGAGTCTAATACACAAAGACCTGGTTTAAGCTTCTTCTATTTACTTCATGTCATGTCAGTGGATAACGTTGTATATGGTTAATAAGCCCACCTGTACAGTTAAAGTAACTACTAATATAAATATAATAATATTTTAAAATAATATACTACTCCTACAGGACACAGTTAAAAGCTTACTATGACAATTAGACTGGATGATTTGTGAAGGTATTGGGAAAAATATTTTTATATATTATTTTTCTTTTATCTAGCAATATGTATATTTTCATGGATTTTTTTTTTCAAATATTGGACATGGACGTGAATTAATCTGATATATTTTAAAATTTATTTTAACACTTCACTAGTAAAATACTCTCTATATATAGATACGGATAATATAGATAACATACATAAATTCATTCAGAAAATAACAAAGTAAACTATTATTCTATCATATACTTGCACAATCATCTCTATATACTAAGTATATAAGTGTAATTTATTTACACTTAAATGGTAAATTATTGAAATACAGATATACACACATATATATATATATATATATATATATATATATATAATAGATTTATAT